>Ga0209720_1000003_pt1 | contig 228598 bp, 240 predicted proteins | sample AD_JPNMR3_MetaG_FD_184426 | JGI IMG/M metagenome (GOLD analysis project Ga0209720, IMG submission 184426) | Active sludge microbial communities of municipal wastewater-treating anaerobic digesters from Japan - AD_JPNMR3_MetaG (SPAdes) (version 2) | ecosystem: Engineered > Bioreactor >... | reverse complement strand
AATCAACGAGAGTGTCAATACTGTCAAGACCAGCATTCTCTGCCAAAGTCTTAGGAACTACCTCAAGAGCCTCTGCAAAAGCAGCTACAGCCAACTGCTCCCTGCCACTAATACTCTCACTGTAATCTTTAAGTTTTTTAGCGATCTCGACCTCGGGAGCCCCGCCGCCGGCAACGACCTTCTCATCTTCAACAGTCGCTGAAACCACTCCGATGGCGTCTTCGATAGCTCTTTCTACTTCGCTTACAACGTGTTCTGTGGATCCTCTTACTAGTATGGTGACTGCTTTGGGTTCTTTGCATTCTTCTACGAATATCATTTCTTCTCCTGAGATTTTTTTCTCCACGACTTTTCCTGCTTCTCCGAGGTCTTCTTCGCTGAGGTCTTCGATGTTTGTGACTATTTTTGCGCCGGTTGCCTTTGATAGTTTTTCTATGTCTGATTTTTTAACTCTTCTGACTGCGAGTACTCCGCCTTTTGCTAGGTAGTGTTGTGCTAGGTCGTCAATGCCTTTTTGGCAGAATAGTACGTTGGCTCCTGTGCTCACTATCTTGTCGACCATGTCTCTTATCATTTTTTCTTCTTGTTCGATGAAGGCTTGCATTTGTGATGGGTCTGTGATTCTTATTTCGGCGTCTACTTCTGTTTCTTTGACTTCTATTGGACAGTTGAGTAGTGCTATTTTCGCGTTTTCAACCTTTTTGGGCATGCCTGGGTGTACTCTTTCTTTGTCGATTATCACTCCTTGGACTAGTACTGAGTCGTCTACGCTGCCGCCTTCTTTCTTTTCTATTTTTATGTGGTCTTTGTCTACTTCGCCGTTTTCTTCTACTTGTTTAACGGCGTCTACAACGAGTTCAGCTAGTGGTTTTCTGGCTTTTTCTGTTCCTTTTCCTGTCATTGCTGTCATGGCTACTTTTAGTAGGGTGTCGCGGTCGCTTGCACTTATTGATATGCTGTCTAGGATTTCTTGGGCTTTTCTGGCTGCTTGTCGGTAGCCCATTGCTATGATTGTTGGGTGTATGTCCATGTCAAGTAGTTCTTCTGCTTTTTTGAGGAGGTCGCCTGCTATTATGACTGCTGTGGTTGTTCCGTCTCCTACTTCATCTTCTTGTGTTTTCGCAACTTCTACCAGCATTTTTGCGGCTGGGTGTTCTATGTCCATTTCTTTTAGTATTGTTACACCGTCATTTGTTACTACGATGTCCCCTAGGGAGTCTACGAGCATTTTGTCCATTCCTTTTGGGCCTAGGGTTGTTCTAACAGTTTCTGCTAATACTTTTCCTGCTAGTATGTTCATTCTTTGGGCGTCTCTTCCAAGGTATCTGCTTGTACCTTCTGGGAGAATGAGAACTGGTTGTTGTCCTCCAGTTAACTGTGCCATGTAATCACCTCAATAAAATATTTTGCAATTATCCATGGGTTAGAGGTTCTATAAATATTTTACGGTTATCTTTGGGGGTTAATATAATTATAAAATGTTACTTAAAAAAAACATTTGCATTATAAAAACACTTAAAATATAGGGGGTGTGACCCATGCCAAAGATAATAGGGATCGTTGGAAGTCCAAGGGTTGATGGTAACACAACCTTCCTAGTCAAGGAAGCTTTAACCGCGGCAGAAGAAGAAGGAATCGAAACAGAACTCATAAAACTAGCAGAACATGATATAAACCCTTGCAGGGCATGTGATACATGCCTAGAGGGTGAATGTCCAATAGAAGATGATATCCCAATCTTGTTAGAGAAAATAGAAGAGGCTGACGCTATCATAATAGGCAGTCCAGTCTACTTTGGTAATGTAACCGGACAGACAAAAATGTTCATGGACAGAACAAGACCACTAAGAATAAATTTCAAACTAAAAAATAAAATAGGCGGTGCAGTGACAGTAGGAGGTTCAAGAAATGGTGGCCAAGAAACAACATGTTCTGCAATTCACAATTTCCTACTGATACATGAGATGATTGTTGTAGGAGACTCTTCACCAACAGCCCACTATGGCGGTACAGGGGTTGGACGTGGAAGAGAAGATTGTAAAGAAGACCAATTTGGGATAGAAACATCCAGGAACCTTGGGAAGAGGATCGCGGAGCTTGTCACCAAAATTTAATATTATTTTTCAATTTTTTCCCAGAGCATATCATTACCACTTTTATGGGATCTGAAATAACCCTTCCTTTCAAGGTTTCGGAGAATCTGGAGCATATTCTTATACTTCAAATCCTTGAATCCTATATCCTGGATGAATGAATGTAGTTTTTCTGTGGTGGCCCTACCATCTGGTAGTAGTCTGTAAATTTGTGACTGGAATGATGTAAGATCCTTTTTCGGTTTTGCTGTTAACTTTTTAAAGTATCCTTCTATCTTTTCTAGTTCCTCGATTCGGGCTTCTTTCTCGGTTAAAATTTTGTTCAGATTGTCTATGACATTCTCTTTTTCCTTTAAAAGTTTTTCAAGTTCATTGATATGTTCATCTTTTTTTCTTAATTCTTCCTCTAATATCTCCAGCTTTTCTGTGTTATCTTTTCTTTGCTCGCATTTTTCAAGTTCAAGTTCTAGTTTGCTTATCTCAAGCATGCATGCCTTGACAAGACGCCTTAATTCCTCTTTCTCTGAATCTTTAAGAAACATGTTAATCACTTGAAAAAATCACTGATTTCCCCTTTTGATATTCATTCTATATTTTTTGCTGGACTTAAAAAATTTTTCTTCAATTCCAATAGAAACCAAAGCGCATAATATTCCAAGCAGAGCCCCTACAATAACATCCGATGGATAATGTAAACCCATATAAATCCTAGAAATCCCCACAAGAACAGCCAAGAAAATAAAAATAGGAAGTCTACCATACCTTATCCCAAGGATCATAAACCCGCTGAAAGCAGCTACACTATGACCAGAAGGCATAGAATAACCCCCAACGATAATAGAATGCCTCACCCACCAAATAACTTCGAATGGACGGGGAACCTGGAAGATGGCCTTTAAAGATTCACTTAAAAAATATCCTAAAACGAGGGCTAAAAGGCATGTGAAAGCTGTTCTCCTACCCTTCACCCCAAAAAAAACTAAAAGTATTATGGATATGATTATCCAGAATATTTGAGTCCCTGCAAATGTTATAATTGGCATTAAAAAATCAAAAAAGGGGTTATGGAGCTGAATATTGAAAAAATAAAGTAATAAAAGATCTAGATGGTGCAAAAACCCAAGCAGACTCTCGAACATTTCTAGAATATTATCTCATTTATTAACTCAGCATTTAATATTGATGCACCTGCAGCTCCACGGATAGTATTATGACCAACCAACACATACCTCAAACTATTCTCAAATGCATCATCCATTCGAAGCCTACCAACCGTAACAGCCATCCCACCAGATTCATCCCTGTCAATACGTGGCTGAGGCCTGTCCTCTTCTTCCCTTACAACCACTGGTTTTTCAGGTGCTGAAGGCAACTCTAACTTCTGCGGTATCCCCTGAAATTCATCCATGATCCTCTTTATATCATCAATTTCAAATTCCTCTTCAAGTTCTATGAAAACCGCTTCAGTATGTCCATCAAGTACAGGAACCCTATGACAAGACGCGCTTATACCAAACTGGGCAGGAGTGACAGTCCCATTCTCTAACTCCCCAAGAAGATGGAGCGTCTCAGTCTCTATCTTCTCTTCCTCCCCTCCAATGTAAGGTACTAAATTATCTATTATTGCCATTGATGGGACGCCATTATATCCAGCCCCTGAAACAGCCTGCATAGTAGCTACATACACCCTCTTTATAGTGTACTGGTCATGGATTGGCTTCAAAGTCAACGTGAGGGCGATCGTGGTACAATTCGGGTTCGTGACTATGAAACCATCCCATCCACGCCTCTTTTGCTGAACTTCTATAAGATCTAGGAAATCAGGGTTAACCTCTGGTATGACTAGAGGCACATCAGGTTCCATTCGCATAGCACTTGCATTCGATGCCACCACATACTCTTCCGCGAACTTCGGCTCCACCTTCGCAGCTATCTCAGGTGGAAGAGCCGAAAATAGTATGTCAACATCCCCTACCTTAGAGGGGTCTGTCCCTGCAACTATTATATCCTTAACTGACTCTGGCATTTCACTTTGAAGATACCATTTAGCCACTTCCCCGTAGGGTTTCCCCTCAGAACGTGGAGAGGCCGTGAGCACCTTAATCTCAAATTTAGGATGCTTATCTAAAAGTTCTATGAAACGTTGACCAACCATTCCAGTCGCGCCTAAAACTCCCACATCAACCATTATAATCACCTGATTCCCAGAACATCATTCATATCTGATATCTTACCTGGCTCGGCTTTTTCTATGAATCTCAAAGCCCTTATAACCCCGCTAACGAAGGCTTCTCTACTATGTGCCCTGTGGATTACTTCAAGTCTTTCACCTTCACCAGCGAAAAGCACTATATGGTCTCCTACAATATCCCCAGCTCTTATGGCATGCACTCCTATTTCATCATCTGTCCTTTCACCTATAAGACCCCTTCTGCCATATACACTCACCCTCTCAGGGTCTCTGCTAGTAGCGGCTGCTATTATCTCCAATGCTCTTAAAGCCGTTCCTGATGGTGCGTCCCTTTTGTGTTTATGGTGTGCTTCCATGATCTCAACATTATAATCAGGTAAAAGTTTTGCAAGTTCTTCAAGGACCTTGAAGAACACGTTAACGCCAACAGCCATATTAGGGGCTATAATAGCCTTAACATTATTTTCTTTAACGTCTTTTTCAATCTTCTCTAACTGTTCACCTGAGAAACCTGTTGTCCCCACCACAACATTTATGCCAAGCTTTGAAGCCTTTTCCACAGTGTTTACCGCCGCATCCGCTATTGTGAAATCCACAACAACATCAGGTTTTGAATCCTTAATAGCCTCTTCTAGTTCTTCTGCAGAATTTACCTTAACACCGATGGTCCCTATACCTATAACTTCCCCAACATCTTTTCCTTTAAATGGTGTGTTTGGGGCTTCTATGGCTGCCACCACTTCCATACCATCTTCTTTTGTCACCCTCTTTACTATCCTTGAGCCCATCCTGCCACAAGCACCGCTTACCGCCACTCTAATCATTGATATCACCCTTAGATTAATGAGAGATCCTCTAGGATTCTCTGGAGTTTCGCCCTGTTTTCTTCTTTGAGTGGTGCTAGTGGCGGTCTCACATGACCAGCGGGTTTTCCCATCATATTCAAGGCTTCTTTCGCAGGTACTGGGTTAGTTTCGATGAATAATCCTTTCATAAGATCATATAATTCATAGTGAGTTTTCATCGCGGATTCGAAATCTCCCGATAGGGCCTCGTTAACCATCCTGGACATTCTAGCAGGGTCAACATTCGCAACCACTGATATAACCCCTTTCGCGCCTAGTGGTATCATTGGTAATGTGAGATTATCATTCCCTGAAAGTATGGTGAATTCATCATCCAAACCGCTTTCTATGAGCCTATTCATTAACTGAGAGACTTTGTCAAGATCTGGGCTGGCCTCCTTGAGACCTATCATATTATCTTCCTCTGCCAGTTTAAGCACGGTGTCAACGTCGATGTCTGTTCCAGTCCTTGAGGGTACATTGTAGATTATTATAGGTATATCCGCGGCGTTGCTAAGTATCTTGTAGTGTTCTAGGAGGCCGTGTGGTTGCGGCCTGTTGTAGTATGGTGTTATGACTAACGCTGCGTCGGCTCCTGCATTTTCGGCGTGTTTGACGAGTCCTAGCGCCTCTTTTGTGGAGTTGCTGCCGGCGCCTGCGATGGTGGTTACTCTACCATCGACTTCTTCAACTAGGAGGTCTATCATCCTCCTTTGTTCTTCGTGGGTTATGGTGGCTGATTCGCCTGTGGTTCCTGCTATGAGGAGACCATCCACCCCATTTTCTATCAGATAGTTTATGTTTTCTCGCAGCCCATCCTCATCCACCTCGTCATCTGAGGTGAATGGGGTTATCATGGCCACGATTGTACCTTCTATTTTCATTCTAAAACACCCCTTACAAGTTCATAAGCTTTTTTTCCATCATCCCAGTCAACAAATATTACGACAGAGGTTTGTGATGATGAGATTTCAACAATATTCAAGTCATGTTCTCTTAGCGGTTCTGTGATTTCTGAGATTATCCCTGGTGTGTCTATGAATTCTGGGCTTGAAATTGTGATCATTGCAATGTCTCTTCCAAGTGATAGTGAACTTAAGTTTTCATCTTCAACAACAACATCATGTAGGAGTTTGTGGGCTTCTTCAGCGTCCTCTTTTTTGATGAATAATGTTATGGAATTTTTTCCTGTTGATACTCCTATGATGTTAATATTCTTTTTGGATAATGTGGATGTTAATTTCGCGAGTATTCCCGGCTTGTTTAATATTTCTTCTCCCACTACGGCGAGAACAGCTAATGGCTCAGAGTTAAAAGTTACAGTTTTAAGCTGTTCTTTTTTTGAGGGGCCTATGATTTCTGTGCCAGGCGCTGAAAGATCACCATGCTCGAATCCTATTATTTTGGCTTTTATTTCAGGTATTTTATATTTTAGTGCGTGTGGGTGGAGTACTTGGGCTCCGTGGGTGGCTAAGTCCCTCATTTCCTCTACTGAGATTTTGTCTAATTTTTTAGCTTCTTGGAGTTTGTTTGGGTCTGTTGACATGACCCCTCCAACGTCTGTAACGATGATTACTTCATCTGCATTTAGGCAACGGCCTAGTAGGAATGCTGTGATGTCGCTTCCGCCTCTTCCAAGTGTTGTGATATAACCTTGTTTGTCTTTTCCTAGGAAGCCGCAGACAACTGGTATAATACCCTGGTCTAGGAGTTTTAGGAGTGTCTTGGATTTTTCTATTGTTGTTTTAAGGTCTACTTTGGCGTCTAGGAGGTTGCTGTCTGTTATTATTGGCCATTCGTCTTTGTATGGGTCTATGTATTCTGATTTCACTCCAAGGGCTTCTAGGGCTGCTGAGAATATCCTTGCGCTGGTCATTTCACCCATTGAGACTATCTCTGCTAGTTGTTTTTCCGTTATAGCATTGTCCGTTGCTTTTTCAACGATTCCTAGTAGTTCGTCTGTGGTTTTGTTGATGGCTGATACGACCACTACTATCTGGTTTCCTTTCATGTGTTCTTTGACTACTGATTGGGCTGCTTTTCTTATCCTTTTACCGTTACCTATGGATGTTCCGCCAAATTTTGCGATTAGAAGTGCCATTTGTCTTCACAACCCATTATTGTGATTGTTGTCTCATGAGTCTTGTGATGTAACCTGCTATTTTGTTTCTAAGGTGTTTTGTGTTCACTGTTGAAAGTTCCTCGACTAACTTTTTGTTTTCTTCAAATTCGAGTGTGAATTTGTCAGGATTGTTTTCTATCAATTCTTTCGCTATCCTTTTAACGAATGCTGTTCTGATATTGCCCATGATTATTTCCTCCTGAGTATTTGTTCTTGTTCCATCTTGTTTAATTCTGTGAGTATTCTCATTATCTTTATGAGTTTATCTTCATCGATTTTGTTTTCCCTGGCGATTTTCCTTGTCTTTTCTTCGATTTGTTTTTCTCTTTCAGGGTCTAGGATGTCCATGCCCAAGACTATTTTTGCTTTTATTATCTTCCTTGCCAGGGATGTTCTCTTAGAGATGAGATTTAATATTTTCTCGTCTATAAGATCTATTTTCGCCCTGGATTCTTGTAAAAGTTGCAAAGCCTCTGATTTTCTCATTTGGAGGTCACCTGCCTGTGAATTGTGTGCCTTGGTTGTCGACGCTTGTAATGATTATGTCCCCTGGATAGGAGCTCCATGCTTCTATGATATTATCCTGTTTTTCCTCTGTTGTTATCGCGACAAATGCTGGTCCGGTTCCTGATAAACCTGATGCGATCGCACCTGCCTCCAGGGCGTCCACTGCAACTTCTGGGTTGAATCCTAGTGTTGCACAGTATATTAGGCCATTGAGGGTTAATGCCCTGTATAAGTCGCCTTCCAGGGCTTTTTTAAAAGCTATTTCCACGAGGGGTGCGAGTATTTTCATCCTTTTAACATTTGATTCTGCAGTTAAGGATTTTCTCTGCGGCATATATATTAATATCTTTTGATTTTCCATTAGCCCCCTTTGGATTATCTTTCTTTCTAGGTTATCTGTTATTGTGAATCCACCATAAAATGAGGCGCTAGCATCATCAAACGCACCTGTAATCGTAACCCCGGCTTTTAGAGAAGCGTCAATAGCCAGGTTGAGGATCTCCCATTCATTAAGTGGTTCCAAGTCGAATTCTTCTGCTATGAGCTTTGATGCTGCCATTATTATGGCGTTTGATGTTGCGCTGCTACTTGAAAGTCCTGATGCCACTGGTAGGTTAGATGTGGTTTTAACCTTTAACCCGGTATCTATATTATATTTTTCAAGGATAGTCTTTGCACATGTCCTCATTAGGGTGGTGTCAATCTCCTCGTCACAAATGCATTCCACTCCCTCTGGTATAAGTTCGACTTCTGCTGTTACATGACGCTGTATCGCGAAGGCTGAACCTTTACCGGTTGCAATGGCATTAATGATGGTGGCCGAACCCGGTGAACGGACTTTTGTTTTCACTATACCATTCCACCCTAGTTTATCATTATAAATAATATTATATATATTTTTAAGGAGAGGAAGTTCCATATTAAAAAATTAGGAGGATCCCTTTATAGATTAGAATCCAAGGTTTTCAAGGAGAATCCAAAACTTCCTTTTATCCAAATGTACATTGCTCATGAAACTTTATGGTATGACCTTCTGCCAAGATTGTTATTCCACCCCCCATATTGGATAAAAAGGATGTGAGACAATGGATAATGGTTATTAGCTACCTAGAATGTGATTAGAGAGAAACCATTAAAATTCTTGGTTTTCACAATTTTGGATTAAATACTCCCATCATCTGTTGGGGGGATAAATATTTATTGAAACAAAAAATAAAAAAGGATAAATGGAGGTAATATTTTATGGTAGTCAAAATTGAAGTGTTCACATCACCCACATGTCCATATTGTCCAATGGCACTAGAAGTGGTTGAAGAGGCGAAAAAAGAATTTGGAGATGCCATAGAAGTTGAACAGATTGATGTGATGGTAGACAGGGAAAGAGCGATTGAATATGGTCTCATGGCCGTGCCTGCCATTGCAATGAACGGTATACTGAAATTTATAGGAGCTCCCACAAAGGAAGAGCTTATAGATGCGATAAAAGAAGAATTGGCAGAATCTTCTTTTTAGGATTTTAATGAATGAAAAAAATCAAGATTTTGGCATAACAACAGGCGCTGCCGCCACAGCAGCGGCAGTTGCTTCTATTTTACATTTAAACGGTGAAGAGAATATTAAAAATGTTTTTATAGACGCGCCATACGGTAAACTAAAAATAGATATTAAAAGCGTGGAAAAACTTTCAAAGGAAAAAGCACGGGCAATAGTCGTTAAAAGACCATACAATGACCCTGACGTAACTGTGAACATCGATATAATAGCAACAGTCAAACTAAACAACCTTGAAAAGATCATAATCAAAGGAGGTGAGGGTGTAGGTAAAGTAACAAAACCAGGACTCCCAACCCCCCCTGGAAAACCCGCAATTAACCCCACCCCAAAAAAAATGATAAAAGAGAACATAAAAAAACACCTACCCCCAGGAAAAGGAGCCACTGTAACCATATCAGTACCGGAAGGGAAAAAAATCGCGAAAAAGACAATGAACCCCAAACTAGGAATAAAAGGGGGCATATCAATACTAGGAACCACCGGTATCGCACGTCCAATGTCATCAAAAGCCTACAAGGATTCACTCGCATGCCAAATAGACATAGCAGCCTCCCAAGGATGGGAAGAACTAGTATTCGTACCAGGTAACATCGGAGAAAAAATAGCTAAAAAACATTTCAAGAATATCCAAGAAGACAGGATAATACAAATGGGCAACTTCCCAGGTTACATGTTAAAAATAGCAGCTAAAAAACAATTTAAAAAGATCATACTCCTAGGCCATGCAGGTAAACTCATAAAAATAGGCGCAGGGATATTCAACACCAAAAACAGCATAGCAGATGGAAGACGCGAGATAATAACAGCCCACGCAGCCCTAAATGGCGCCTCAAAACCCCTCCTAATTGAAATTTTCAAAAAAAGAACAGTAGAAGAAATGATCACCGAACTAGATAATGAAGGATTAACCCAACCTGTATTCAACAGTATTGCCTCATCAATAAAGAAAAAATGCCAAGAAAGATATCCTATGGATTTTGACGTGCTAATCTTCGACTTGAAAGGAAGAAAACTCAACACTAATTCTAAAACAAGACAAAACCACACCTTCCAATAAGGTGAACCCATGAAAAAAGTTATCCTAATCGGCAAATTCCCACCACACCTTGGAGGAGTCGCATCCCACGTCCAAAACCTCGCAATACAACTAAAAAAGAAAGGATACCATGTTAACGTCTTAACCTACCCCCATAATAAAATAAAAAATATCAAAGACATAAAAGTCTCATCAGCCCCAACAATAAACATCAAAGGTTTAAGAGGATTAATATTCACAATCACAGCAACACAAAAACTAATCAAAACAATCAAAAAAGAAAACATCGACATTATACACGCCCACTACATAATCCCACCCGGCCTCATAGCACTCCTAGGATCCCTCATAACAAAAAAACCATACTATGTGACTGTACATGGATCAGACGCCCTCATACTATCATCCAAAACACTACTAAAACCACTAATCAAGATTATACTTAAAAAAGCCTCAAAAATCCTTGTTATAAGTGAAAAATTAGCCGATAAAATCCTAGAACTCGGAATACCAGAAGACAAGATAATAATAACATACAACATGGTAAATACAAAAATCTTCAACCCACAAGTTAAAAGTTCATTCAAAAAAGAAATAAAAACAAAAAAACCCATCATATTATTCGTAGGCAACCTAGTCCCACAAAAAGGCGTTGAACACCTAATAAAAGCAAAGAAACTCCTAAAAAAAAATTCAAAACTAGTCATAGTAGGTGGAGGACCCCTACTCAAAAAACTAAAAAAAATCGTCAAAAAAGAAAACATCAAAGATGTTATATTCACAGGACCCAGAACAGACATAAACAATATAATGGCCGCCGCAGACATAATAGTCCTACCATCAATCTCCGAAGGACTCCCCATAGTACTATTAGAGGCCATGGCAATGGCTAAACCAGTAGTAGCCACAAAAGTCGGAGGCATACCAGAGATCGTCGACGAAAACGTAGGAATACTCGTAGAACCAAAAAACCCAAAAAAACTAGCAGATGCAATAGAAAAACTCCTCTCAGATGAAAAATGGAGAAAAAAACTCGGAGAAAATGGACTGAAAAAAGCTGCTAAATTTTCAACCATAAAAACACCATATTAGTGATCATTATGAAACTAACTCACACAAACGGAAAATCCATCCACATGGTCGACATAACCCCAAAACCAATAACCAAGAGAACAGCCACTGCAGAAGGCGAAATACGCCTAAAAAAAGATACAATAAAACTAATCAAAGAAAAAAGGATAGAAAAGGGTAACGTGCTTGCAACAGCTCAAATAGCCGCGATAAACGCCATTAAAAACACATGGAACATAATACCATTATGCCATCCACTCCCCATAACAAACGCAAAAATAAAATTCAAAATCCTAGACAATAAAATAACCGTAAAAGTAACGGTAAAATGCAACGGCAAAACAGGCGTGGAAATGGAAGCCCTCACAGGAGCGAGCATAGCACTCCTAACAATATGGGACATGGTAAAAAGCATAGAAAAAGACAAAAAAGGCCAATACCCACACACAAAAATATCAAACATAAAAGTGGTTGAAAAAAAGAAAAGTGAACCGAAATGAACACCACAAAGACCATGATGAAAATAATAAAAGACTGCTACCCCCACATAAAAGACCTGAACCCAGCCCAACAAGCCACAATCAACAAAGGCTACCTCGAAGACAACCACAACTATATACTAGCAATACCAACAGCAAGCGGAAAAACACTCCTAGGCCTCATGGCCGCCATAAAAACAATACTAGAAGGTGGAAAGGTCATCTACACAGTCCCCCTACTATCCATCCAAAACGAGAAAATCAAAGAATTCAAAGAACTTGAAAAACATGGCATTCGCGTGGGTAAAGATCCAAGATCCTCAGATTTCGCCATCATGGTCTTCGAATCATTCGACATACTAACACGCTTCTCATGGAACACACTACATGAAATAGACCTCCTAATAATAGACGAATTCCATATGATAGGTGAATATACAAGAGGGCCCACGATAGAATGTGCAATCACCCGTTCAATGTCACTAAATCCTAGAATGAGGATAATAGCACTTTCCGCAACATTAAGCAACCTGGAAGAAATAGCAACCTGGTTAAATGCAAAAACCATACAACATGATTATCGTCCAGTCCCACTCTACAAGGAAGTTCTAACCCTCGAAATGCTCAAAGCCAGAGAAAAAAACGAGGCCATAGTCAAAATACTAGAAGAAGCCATAAAAGAAGACAGCCAAATCCTCGTATTCATATCAACAAGACGCTTCACAGAAGCCCTGGCAACATTCGTCTCGCAAAAAATACACATCCCGAGGGAAATGAAAGAAACATTCAGCGAAGTCGCCGATAAAATACTTGAAATCCCTAAAAAGAGCGGATCGGCACCAACATTCACTTGTCTTAAACTTGCAGAATGCATCAAAGAAGGTGTCGCATTCCATCATGCAGGTTTATTCACTAGACAAAGAGAAATCATAGAAGACGAATTCAGAAACGGCAACCTATACATGATCACAGCAACACCCAGTTTAATGTATGGTGTTAACCTACCATCTCAGATCGTTGTCATAAGAGACTACACAAGATGGACCAGGCAAGGACCCAAATGGATCCCAGTGTTCGACTATGAACAAATGTCTGGAAGAGCCGGAAGACCACAATACGACAACGTAGGATACTCATATCTCATAGCAAAAACTCTAGAAGAAGCATACCAACTAGAAGAATACTACATAGATGGTGAAGTAGAACCAACCAACTCAAAACTCATAGAAAACAAGGACGCAGTCTACCACCAGATAATAGGACAAATAGCAGCAGGGCTAGCAGACAATCCAGATAATCTAGTTGAATTCTTTAAACAGACATTCTATGGCCATCAACTCGCCAACAACCCTAATATGAGCATGTTCACAGACACTCTTGAACATGAGATAAATTCCTCAATAGAATTCCTCATCAAAAACGAGATAATAAAACCAACCCCAAGCGGGTTTAAAGCCACAACATTTGGACTCCTCATAGCAAATTCCAATTATAGTGTTGAGACAAGTATAAAACTCCGTCAATTCGCAACAGAAATGGAGGAACTCGACATCCACAGGTTAATCTATGAGATATGTAAAACCCCTGACATGCCATTCATATCCTTCAAAACCCGCAAAAATAGGGATCGTGTCCGTGAAAAACTCCAAGAACATGGAATATTCACTATAGATGTAGGTAACCCAGAGGCTACAGCAGCATCCCTAATAGAATGGATAAACGAAAGAAGCGAATATGAGATTGAAAACGCCTTTAATGTATATGCCGCCTCAACCCGCAGAGCAGCCTACGAAGCATCCCAACTTATAAGATTCTTCAAGAACATATGCGAGGTCACAGGAATCTATGGCTATTCACAGGCACTTGACATGCTCATAGCACGCTTATACTATGGTGTTAAAGAGGATATAATACCACTAGTTGTGGGAGTGAAAAGATTAGGTCGCATAAGAGCCCGAAGACTCGTAAATACATTCGGATACAACCTAAAAAATGTAGATGTAGATGACCTGCAAAAAGTTGATGGAATCGGGCCGAAAATGGCAACTGCAATCAAAAAATATGCAAAAAGAAACCCTAAAATAATGGCTAAGTATTAATAGATAACCCCCTTAAATCTTAGTTAAAAAAAGTTTTGTTATGTTGGCGTGGAAATGTGGAGGAAAGTGTATATTCGTAGATCCATTGAGCCTGTCACTAAAACTTGATGGAGAGTCTCATACTACATCCATTTTATTAAATGGAACCATCAAAATATACTTTTATCGTCCCCATGAAGAATAGCCCTTTAATCTTCTAAAAACACCATTTACTATTATTAAAAAAGGTATAAGGATGTGTTTTGTCCATACAAAAAAATAATGTGACATGTGCATAAGTTTGAGAAAGCCTAAGGTGACCCTAAATGCTTGAAGATATCCATGAAAAGTTGACTAAAAGAGATCTTTTAAAGATTCTCAAAAGGGAAGCTTCAAAAATTTCAATAAAGGATATAATGGACGCCACACTCTACCTAAAGGAAGAGACTAAGTACATGTCGGCCCGTGAACAAGAAGAGTTTATTAAAAGATTTACAAAGGCCTTTTTCAGAAGGATGAGGGATGTGAAAAATGAAAAGGATAAAAAGGAGTATGGCGAGTTAATTGATACCGAAAAATTAAGGGATTTTATTGAATTTCTCGATGAACAACTCAAAAATGCTAAGGGCAAGCCCGAGGAATGTTTCCAAAAAATTGCGCGGATAATAAGTTTATATGCAACATTCATAAAAGAAGAGCCGATACATCCTGTTGGAACCCGTTTTCCAGGCGGCTTAATGGTGAAAAAAAGAAAAAATGTTTATTATTGTCCTGTTAAAGAGAAGCAGATGAACACACCTGGTGCTCTTTGCAGGTTTTGTGTTACTGTCCAGGATCCTGATGTTGCTTAGGGTTAGACCATGAGTCCTATTCCATCAATAACAAGTGCCAAGCCGATTATCCAAGCAAGGAAGACAGGATTCATTGCAAAAGTGCCCACTATCAAATATAAGACTCCAAGTATACATACTGCTGCAGCCGCTATCTTACTAGTCTTCTCCTCCCTTGCAAATAAGCTTGCTATACCTGCTATTATCAGGATTATACCTGTAAGGTATATCCAGAATGCCGTTAGAGCGCTGAAGAGTGCTATGTTACCTATAAGGGCTATTGCTAGGATGATACCGAGTATACCCAATATCAGGTAGAGTATGCTAGCTCCTTTACTATCTGTCCATGTTCTGGCTCCGAGAATGAGCAACCATAAGCCTATAAATAGGATTGCAACACCGCTAAGAACGCTGAGTGTAAAGATGGACGCCACAGGGAAGATCAGTATCAGTAGTCCTAGGATCAATGTTATAATACCAAGTGATCTTGTTCCATTAATTTTTCTCACCTCCCACTCCAATTTTCTGCATCATATAATATGAAACTCATCTTATAAACTTTTTTTGTCTGGATTCCAAAAAAATGTGATGAATTTCGCTGAAAGAATGGGAGAGAGTCAATTAACGAAAAAATAAAAAATTAGAAAAATTGGAAGGTTAACCTCCGCCGTCACAGAGCTCTGAACCCATATCAACCTCTTCAAGATCTTCCCGCATCTTCTTGAGCTTTTTAAGGCTTTTATCTAGCCTTTCACTCTTTTCGGATTCTCTTCTTTCAATTTCTGCCTTGTCTATCACTTCAAGATACTCAGTGTTATACCATAGGTCTGAATCAGCAAGCCTAGCCCATCCCTGGTCATTCTCTACTTTAAGCCCTGAAACCTCTCCTGTAGTACCAGTACCACCGTATCTTACAATGGACCCTACAGTTATCATTTTTCCTCTTCCATCAACAATCTCCAACCTTAAAACCCCCCCTACTATTCTTCTTTTCCAAGTGAAAGTTTAGTTGATTCCTCCTTAGGAGTTTCCGAAATCTTCTCGGCTTCTTCAGCCGCTATACTGATTATAACATAGTCACCCACTTTCTGTATTTTATCAACGTCTATTAGGAATGTCTGTGGTTTAAGTGATAATTCCCCCTTTGATACTATCACAGAATTTATCACTCCCTTCTCAGGATCGACGTCCATATCAGATACTTTACCCACTTCCAGGGCATTCTTATCAAGAACCTTTTTACCCAAAAATTCAGAGACCAACATCAAAAACACCAACAAATCTTTATATCTAGTGAGAATATATATCTCTTTATAAAGTAAAAAGTTTATCCATGAAAACATCATTAAGAATATTCAAAATATTTGGCATACCAATAGAACTAGACTTCTCATTTCTAATACTAATAATATCCATATACCTACTGGCATTTTCAGGTTTCATATCCCTAGAAATGGCCGTACTCATAACACTGATCTTTGTAACAGTTGTAATCCATGAATTATCACATTCATATGTAGCACTCCACTTTGGGGTGAAAATAGAAAAAATACTCTTACTCCCCATAGGCGGCATAGCCAAAATGGAGGAAATACCCCGCGTACCCCGTCAGGAACTATTAATATCCATAGCAGGACCCCTCACAAATCTGATAATAGCAGCTGCTTTCTATGGTATACAATCAACAAGAATATTCCCACAAACAATAACAAACTTCATAGGCAACTTCATACTAGTAAATATTGTACTAGCACTCTTTAACTTGATCCCAGCATTCCCAATGGATGGTGGAAGGATCCTAAGAGCGCTCCTAGCAGAGAAAATGACTTATCTTCGTTCAACAGAAGTCGCGGCAAACCTTGGGAAATTCCTAGCCATCCTCATGGCCATGGCCAGGATATTCTACAATTTTTTCCTCATACTGATAGCTCTCTTTATCTATATCGGCGCAGAACAAGAATACCGGCTCGTATTCATATCATCCCTGCTTGAAGGTGTTAAAGTAGGGGATGTGATGACACCAGAACCCATCACCCTCAAACCATCCTCAACGGTTAGTGAAGCTCTTGAAACAGTATTCAAATACAAACATATGGGTTATCCAGTGACAGAAAACGACGAACTTAAGGGTATAGTGACATTCCAAGACCTTTCAAACGCAGAGAAAGATGCTCCTATCTCAGAGGTCATGACAAAAAATGTTATCACAGTAGACATCAATGATGATGCCATCTTAGCCCTTGAAAAATTAACTAGTCACGATCTTGGAAGATTACCAGTTCTCAAAGACAACAAACTCGTCGGCATAATATCAAAAACAGACCTTATAAGAACACTCGATATTATGAGAAGAACAAAAATGTGAAAAAAGGGAGAATAAAGGATGGAGGATGCCTGTCGCCTAATAATAGAGAAGATTATGAAAGGGGATGTGAAAACAAGAGAAGAACTTGAAAGGATTAAACGTGAAACCTGTAAAAACTTCAAACTTGAAAAATTCATGAGCAACTCCCTGATACTAAAATACGCGAAAAAAGATGAGAGAAGAATCATAGAAGAATTCCTAAGAAAAAAGCCTACAAGAACAATCTCAGGGGTTGCGGTCGTGGCTGTAATGTGCCAACCACACCCATGCCCCCATGGAAAATGCCTCTACTGCCCAGAAAGCGAAAAAGCACCCCCAAGTTATACCGGGGAAGAACCAGCAGCACTCAGAGCAAGAATGTACAAATTCCACCCATACCACCAAGTATATAATAGGCTAAAACAACTCCAAAGCATAGGACACCCCACAGACAAAGTGGAACTAATCATAATGGGAGGAACATTCCCAGCCCAGACACTCTGCTACCAAGAATGGTTCGTGAAACAATGCCTAAAAGCAATGACAGACTTCACAAAGAAAACCCCAAGATACAAAGGTTACATCTCCCTCGAAGACGCTCAATCAGCTAATGAAAAAGCACCCATAAGATGCGTTGGCATTACATTCGAAACAAGACCAGACTATTGCAAAGAAGAAGACGTGGACAGAATGCTCTCATTTGGCGTTACAAGAGTCGAACTCGGAGTCCAAACAATCTACAACCACATATATCATCGTATAAAAAGAGGTCATAACATCCAAGATGTTATAGAATCCAATAGGATACTAAGAGACTCAGGAATCAAAGTTGCAATGCACCTCATGCCAGGACTCTTCGCAGACTTCAAAAAAGACCTCAGAATCTTTAAAAGAATATTCTCAGACCCATCATTCAAACCCGACATGATAAAAATATACCCATGTCTCGTTACAAAAGGCAGCCAACTATACCAAATATGGAAAAAAGGAGAATACAAACCCTATAATACAGAAGAAGCAGCCGAATTAATCGTCCAAATAAAAAAAATGTTACCCAAATGGGTTCGCACAATGAGAATACAAAGAGACATACCATCACACCTAATAATCGACGGTGTTAAAAAATCCAACCTCGGAGAAATAGTCTACAAAAAACTCAAAGAAAAAAACATACAATGCCAATGCATAAGATGCAGAGAAATAGGACACAGACTATCAGAAGGAGCCAACATAAACCCAGACAACATAACACCCCTAAAGGAAGTCTACAAGGCAACCGACGGAAAAGAATTTTTCCTCTCATATGAAGACCCTGAAAATAACATCCTCATAGGATTCCTCAGACTAAGATTACCATCCAAAAAAGCCCATCGAAAAGAAATTAACCAAGAAACCGCACTAGTAAGAGAATTACACGTATACGGGCCAATGCTACCCCTAGGCGAACCAGGGAAAGGCATCGGACAACACTCAGGATACGGAGAAAAACTGCTATCCTGGGCAGAAGAACTAGCCATAGAAAATAGTAAAGAAAAAATATTAATAACAAGTGGAATAGGAGTCAGAGACTACTATAGAAGGCTTGGATATGAAAAAGAAGGCCCATACATGGCAAAAATTTTAAAGTGAGGTGGATTAAATGGAAAAAGAAGTTTTCGCACGTCTCATAGACCATACCAATGTAAAGGCTGATGCAACAATAAACGACATAATAAAATTATGTAAAGAAGCCACCCATTACGGATTCGGCTGCGTCATGGTAACTCCAAGTAATGTTAAATTAGCATCAAATATCCTTAAAGGAACACCAGTAAAGGTAGGTTGTGTTATAGGATTCCCAACCGGCAGCACCACACCCCACATAAAAGCCCTTGAAGCCAAGGAAGCCATAGAAAACGGTGCAAACGAATTAGACATGGTTATGAATATAGGTGCCATGAAATCCAAGGAACTAGACTTGGTCGCAGATGATATAAAAGGGGTGGTTGAAGTTGCCAGAGACAATATCGTTAAGGTCATCATAGAAACAGCGTACCTAACAGACAAAGAAAAAATACTAGCCTGTAAAATAAGTAAAAAGACTGGTGCAGATTATGTTAAAACTTCAACTGCTTACGGGGGCCTTAAAGGGGCGACCATAGAAGACGTGAAATTGATGAGATCCACAGTCGGAAAAAATATGGGTGTTAAAGCCTCTGGTGGTATAAGAGATCTTAAAACTGCATTGGCCATGATAGAAGCAGGGGCTGATCGTATAGGAACATCAAGTGGCGTTCAGATAATCAGCCAATGGGAGGATCTAATATGAGGATCAAGATAGAAGTTGAGGGTAAAGGTTATGCGATTGGAGAACTAGATGATAGGAACCCTAAAACTGCCCAGATAATCTATGAGAACCTGCCAATAGAAGGAAGGGCGCTCATATGGCTCGAAGAGGTCTATTTTGACATTCCTTTAACAATTGAGTATGAAAATCCATCGAAGACAGCTACAATGGGTGATATATCCTATTGGCCTCCTGGTTACGCCCTTTGTATCTTTTTCGGGTCAAGTCAACCCTACTCTGAAGTTAATCATATTGGTAGGGTCATAGAGAATCTTGAACTCTTCTGGGAAGTGGAGGAAAGTGATAGGATAATCATAGATAGGGTTGAGTGACTGGTTCTATTTTCCTATAGAGGGTGTCTCGCATGGCAGGCATCCTACCAATATCCAAGATAACTCTTTCCATTTCCTCGATTTCTGCGTTGACACCATATGATGCTCCTGCAGACCGTGAAATGTTCTCTTCTCCAAGCGTCCCTCCAAGGTCGTTCGCACCTGCGAGTAGGCACATTTGCGCGAATTTGAATCCGAGTTTAACCCAAGATGCTTGTATGTTTTTTATAAGGTCTCTGAAGAACAATCTTGCAACCGAATAAAGTTTCAAGTCTTCTGTCCCTGTACTGCCCGCCTTTGCCTTTCCTTCCCGGTATATTCTCGTGTTTTTGTGCATGAAGGGTAATGGTACGAATTCTGTGAAACCGCTTGTATGCTCTTGGACGGATTTTAAAATTTGGAGGTGTTTTATTCTTTCCTCTGCATTGTCTAGGTGACCATACATAATAGTGCAAGTTGTTGGGATACCTGTTTTATGGGCTGTTTCTATCACTTCAATCCATTCTCTTGTGTCAAGTTTTTTTGGGCAGATGACACGTCGAATATTATCGTCTAGGATCTCTGCTGCTGTGCCGGGCATTGAATCTAAACCTGCTCTTTTCAATATTTTAAGGGTTTCTTCTATTGAGAGTTCGGCCTTCTTCGATCCATAGTATATTTCCATCGGCGAGAATGCGTGGATGTGTATCTTTGGAAGCTGGGATTTTATAGCTTTCAGTATGTCTTCATAGAAGTATGTGTCTACTTGGGGGTGTAGACCTCCTTGGATGCAGAGTTCTATGGCACCATCCGCCGCGGCCATTTTAGCCCTTTCAACTATCTCTGGTATGTCCATGAAATAGGATCCTTTGTCTTCTTGGTTTTTTCTGAAGGCACAGAAGCCGCAGTTGCCTGTGCAAATGTTTGTGAAATTTATATTCCAATTTTTTATAAATGTCACTTCTTCCCCGACTACTTTTCTCCTCACAGCATCTGCTGTTATGAATAGTCCATATAACTCGCTTCCCTGGAGTTCCATCAAGTAAAGCGCATCCTTGAATGATATTGGCTCATCTAAGCCTTTCTCTAACACTTTTTTTGTTTGTGGGCTGATTTTCAAGGCATCAAGCATACTATCATCTTCTATCTCATCATTCAAAGTCCATTGAAAGATTACTTCCTCTTTTATTTTTATAGCAGGTTCATGTTATAAATTTTTTATCTAAGTTCTGCAAGAAGACCCCCCTCTGAAAGGGAGGATAAATTGCAAAGCTTAAATACCGCCTTCCACATACAACCCCATTTTGTAGACCATATAACTAGAAGCATGGGATTCTAGGCTAAGGAGGGTCCTATAACTGTGAAGCCATAGGTGAACTCCCCAACCTTGCAAAGTTTCATGTTGGAAACCCCACTTGTAAGCGTGAAGGTTCACTAAGTTTATGTTCGTTGCGAATGTTCAATATATGTTCAATAGTGGGGATAATGCTCAAATGACCCATTTCTTCATGGATACTATGCATGGTGTTACGCCCCTCCCACGATATGCTCCAAGTGGATCCTGTGACTGATATCTCTGTCAATTATCAGCACATAAAAAACATTTCCTTGGAGGTTGGAGGCCCCTTTTTTTTATCTATACTGATGGGTCATAGGAACCCATGAGTTTTTGACAGTGCTATTTTTCATGGGATTTTGTTTGGGGAAAGTTACAATTTCGTGATTTGTTCTACTGATTATCATTGTAATCTTATGCTTGAATTGGTCCCATACATGCAAGTATAATCAATAGATTTAAATATGAGTAATTATTAGGTTATTTTGGAGGTGAAAATATGGTCGAATTACCAATAGCACCAGTTGGAAGAATAATAAAAAATGCCGGTGCCGAGAGAATAAGTAATGATGCAAGAGAAGCACTAGCAAAAGCCCTAGAAGCAAAAGGTGAAAAAATAGCAGAAGCAGCAGTTAAACTTGCAAAACACGCCGGTAGAAAAACCGTTAAGGCAGAAGATGTGGAATTGGCCGTTAAAACAATGAAATAATCCACTTCGTGTGTGGGGGTATATAAATAGACACCCCACACACACTCTCCTTTTCTTTGAACATACCATGGAGGAGGATATCATGTCAACATTAAATAATCTAAAAGAGGCGTTTGCAGGGGAATCCCAAGCAAACAGAAAATATCTTGCATTTGCAAAGAAAGCTGATGAGGAAGGATATCCGCAGATAGCGAAGCTATTCCGTGCAGCTGCAGCTGCAGAGGAAGTGCACGCTTTTAATCATCTAGATGCTATGGGGGCTGTTAAAAGCACAGAGGAAAACCTTAGAGAAGCCATAGATGGTGAAACCCACGAATTCGAGGAGATGTACCCCCAATTCATCGAAGAAGCCGAAAATGAAGGGGAAGAACAGGCTAAATGGAGCTTCACCGTTGCTAATAAAGTCGAGATGATACATGAACAACTTTACAAAAAAGCCCTTGAAAATCTCGGAGAAAACGAAGAAGTAGACTATTATGTGTGCAACTGGTGCGGTAACACAGTCGAAGATAAACCACCAGAAAAATGTCCAATCTGCGGAGCCCCACAAAAAGAATTCAAAAAAATAGATTAAACAAGACCCTTTTTAGGTACTTTAATCCTAAATGTGGTCCCATCATCTGATATCATTTCGACATCAGCATTAATCTGATCAGATAAACTTTTAACTAATTGCAGACCTAAAGATGAAGTTTTCTGCCAATCAAGACTGTCTGGGAAGCCCACTCCATTATCACTTACCTCAAGTAGTATCTCATCATTCAATGACTTCAATTTTAAGTTAACCTCTCCCTCAGCACCTTCTGGGAACGCATGCTTTAAAGAATTTGTTACAAGCTCATTTACTATGAGGCCAATTGGTATGGCCAATTCCACATCCATTTTTACCTTGTCAAGATCCAAGTTGAGTTTTATCCCAGGAATGGCATAACTGTTGAATATTCCACTGGCAACTGTCTGGAGATATTCTGCTATGTCAATCTCTTTAAGGTTAGAGGAACGATAAAGTCTCTCATGAATTAACGCCATGGATCTGGCCCTGTTCTCGCTTTCCTTGAAAAGTTCAAGGGCCCTTTTATCCTTTAGGTACCTTGATTGTAGGCTTAAAAGACTGGAGATTATCATGAGATTATTCTTCACTCTATGGTAGGTCTCTTTAATGAGCAACTCCTTCTCCTTAACTGTTTTTTCCAACTCTTTTTGCGTCTTTTTAATATCAGTTAGATCTTCGATCACAACAATAAGCAGATCATCTCCACCAATCTTAACAAGCCTAGAGAAAACTCTAACATAATGTTCATTTCCCTTGGAATCTAAAAGTTTAGTTTCATAGGGTTTAACCTCACTTCCCTTTTCTATAATCTTCAATTTCTCTTTAATCTCTTTAATCCTCTCTGGGAGGATGAAACCCAATTCAAAGGATTTACCCACTAATTTGCCCTTTTTTAACCCGATCAGTTCGCTGGTGGCTTTATTCAGATCAAGGATCTTCCCTTTCAAATTAAGAACTAATATATACTTGGGTGAGAGTTCAAAGAGTGAACGATACTTTTTTTCACTTTCTTCTAATTGCCTCCTCTGGGCATCTATTTGCTCAGATAAAAATATTGTAACCGTGTTCACAAAAAAGAACATTAAAACACGGAACACATCCTCGAAAAAGCTAAATCCTAGAGAATATGCGGATGCTAAAAGTAAAAATGATAATATCCCAGTTAAGATCAGAGACTTCCTTTTAAACCATATAGCTGCTAGGATAATCGGGATATAAAAGAAGTGAGTGAATATAATACGAACATGTAAGATAAAATGGAAATAGAAGATAAGGGCTATTGAAACCCCCATAAGAACCGCTAAGACAGAAATTCTCACCTTATTATCATAGAGATCAAACATGAAAAACACCACAAATCATACCTAAAACTTTTTTTATGGGGAAATTATCATACCCCATTTTATATATAAAATTTTCCCACCCCAAAAAATGGGATAGTTATAGTGGGATTTGATGGGCCCGACGGGATTTGAACCCGCGATCTTCTGGTTAAGAGCCAGATGCCCTGCCAGACTGAGCTACGGGCCCCTCATAGATAAAAGATTAGGACATATTATTTATCCTCTTTTTTAGTTACATAAATTTTTTGGTTTATCATTTAATTGCTTGGCAACTCTTATATTTTGGGTATGGTGTAGAGTATAAGGGAAAAAATATTATAATATTTGAAGCATATGAAATTTTAGGTGGGGTCTAATGAGGGTTGCTTTAAGTGAAAACATTGAAGAATACCTGGAAACTCTCTATAAGCTTTCACAGCGAAAAAAGCTTATAAGTACATCAAGCATATCAAGGGAATTGGGGATAGCCAATGCAAGCGCCACTCAGATGCTCCAGAGATTGGCCAAAATGGGTTTTGTAGATTATTCCCCCTATAAAGGTGTTAAACTTACAATGAAAGGTTATATGATAGCTGAGAAGATTATAAGGAAACATAGGCTGCTTGAAAGGTTTCTGCATGACATGTTAAAATTGAAACAAGAAAAAATACATCCTCAGGCTTGTGAAATGGAGCATGCGCTTTCTGATGATGCTGAAAGAGCCCTTTGCCAATTACTCAAACAGCCAAGCCACTGTCCTGATAAGAATCCCATACCCCCATGTAACCTCAAATTCGAAACATGTGATGAATGTTTAAAAAGGAAGGATGATGATGTTGAAGAAATAGGTTTAAGAGACCAAAATCTCCTATCCCTACCTCAACTAAAAGAAATGGGGAAAGGAAGAATATCCTTTATAAGGGGCGATTACAAGTTCCTAAAAGATGTTATGAACATGGGGATAACCATCGGAACTCTTATAAAAGTCTTGAAAAAGATTCCCCGGATAGGATCTGTTGAAATAGAAGTTAATGGATCAAGGATCGTGCTTGAAAAAAATATTGCGGAGAATATTTTTATAAACGCCAAAAATCACTAAAATATTTTTTAAGTTAACCAATTTTCAACCCTTTTCATGATCTTATCAAAGAAATCTAATGATTTTTCATGTGAACTAAGGGCTATTGCCAATTCTATGAGGGTCTTTTCATCTCCTACAAGGTTTATGTAAAGAAGAAGATTCTCATATAATTTACTGGTTTGATATCTTTCAGGCGCCTTTAAACCCCATAAGTGTATGAGGGCCCATTCTTTGGATGAATCTTTGATCTTTGAAAGTTGGAATTTCCTATTTGAAAATATCCTCTCTTGGATATATTTTAAAAGGTTTCTGTTTTTCAAAGCCCAGAAACTGAAATCCTCATACTTGGCTCTTAAATCATGGATTCGACCTCTTTTCTCTTCTCGTATCCTTATAAATTCTTCCTCATACTTATTAAGTTGAAATTTTGACCTGTCAGTCCCCACAAGCTTTAATAGATTACCGTGCCTCTTTTTCAGTTCTTTACCGGCTTCTATGTGGAGTATCTCATCATCTGTAAGTTTTCTCTTTTCTAAAAGTTCCTTTTGGGATTCGACTTCACCCCTCCATTCCTCACATTTCCTTGATTCAAGCTCTTTCACCTTTTCAGAGAATCTTCCCTTTAGAAGTTCCATTGTTAAAAACCTACGCCAATTATTCTCTCCCAGATAAGATAGTATGGCTGCTATCTCTAAAGGATCTTCTGGTTCGCCTCTAAAATATGATACAAATCGGGCGGTCTCCCTGGGGAACAAACTTGGGATTATCATGACCAAAAGCCAAAATATAATTGAAACGGAAAGGGAAACTATTAATGGTAAAATGATTTCCTGGATAATCATGAGGACGCCCCTGTACTAAGGATAATTTTCCGGAGCTCCCTTTTAGTCTCTGTTATAATATCTATCTTTTCAACATCCACACTATTATTATTAAGGTATTCTATTAACTGTGTGGGGGTTATTGTAGCCTCAAAATCTGCGAGTATTGAATCGCCTTCAAAGCCCACCCCAACAGCTCCATAAGCCAACAATAACCTTTTAGCCTCCTTAAGTTGTGGAGTTTTTATCCTGAAAGTACGCAACTGCTCATGCAATTCTGCTATGTCAATATTCATACGTTGAAGGTTTATGAGAACATGCTTATTCAAGGCCTCTTCTAGTATTTCAACATCTATTTTATCTTTTCCACGGTTTATCCTCACGGCCTGGGCTATCTGGGCAAGGTCCTTGGCATGTGCAAATGTTGGGTTTAATCCTTCACCACCCTTGTCTTTGGGAGTGTAGAGTAATCTGAATCTTTCAAAGACGTCTTCTTCGTATTCTTCACCTATCAGATCTAGGTTTCTCCTGAATACTTCAATGATCTCATCTATGGGTGGGGCTTGGAGGAATATGTGTAAAGGTGCTCTTCGTAGGTGGGCTTCATCCATTATACTTATGTCAAGGTTTGTGGAGAATACTGGGATGAAGTGTGCATGTATAGCTACTGGCACACCCTTGATATATACCATCTCCTTCCTGTTTTCTAGGGGTATTATAAGACGGTTTAGTAGCATGTTATGATCTTCTTTTTGCCTTCCAAGATCATCAAGTAGTAGGACGCCACCATTTGCTTTTATGATTGGTGATGTCTCATATACTCCCTTGTTTTTGTTGAAGTTTGTCTCCAGTTTTCTAATTGTAAGTTCAGATCCTGTGAATACAAAGGGTGCATATACTTTAACCCATCTTGGGTCTTCTGGTTGTTCCCTGGATAGTCTGTGAAAATCCGGATCATATAATTGGATTACCTGTTCATTAAATTCGATATAACGTGGGATTAAAAGTGGGGGGAGCAGGTTTGACAATTTACTTGTGATGAAGGTTTTACCCGTGCCTGGAGGACCATATATAAAAAAGCCTTTGCCGATTGTAGCCGCATTCACTAGGATCTCTTTAGCTTTTTCGCTGCCAACAACATCCTCAAAGGCTTTCTCGATGATCTTATCAGGTATCTTGATAGGGAATCTTCCTTCCAGTTGTTTCTCCATCACCTTAAAATATAATTCGTATCTTACAGGGGCCAGTCCAATGTAGGGGTTTTCTTTTAGGAGTTTTTCCGCAAGTTTTCTTCCCTTCATTTTTATAGCATATGTCACACTGGGGAATAGGAAGCCTCCTCCTATGGAAGCGCAGAGTTCATCGTCTTCCATGTGCCGTAGGCATTCTTCAAGTATGTTCACATGTAATCCTGTGATTTCATGCATGTCTTTAACTTTTATAGTCCCATAGGTGGCTATGATTTTGAGGATAAGATCTTCTATAAATTTTCGGGAAAGATCTATTTCATCGAGGCTCTTTGGCCGTTTTAAGGCTTCGAAGAATCTTTGCATTTTTTCATCATGGTAATAATCCAATTTGGACACCAATTTATCTCTTGCTTATAAGACCTCCCCTTGAAAGGGAAGTATACAATTGGGGGCCTAGTAGGTTAAATTTAAATATTACCCTTTTTTGCAGCCCACTCCTTAATAAAAGGTGTGGAGGGTGAACCCATGGTTTGAACTTCTCAAATTTGCAAAGTTTCATGTTGGGAAGACCAATGGTAAGCGTGGGGGGGTGGTCACAGGATATCTTTTAGTTCCCCTATATTGGATATGATCTCGATGTCAAGCTTTTCACTCTTTATATGTCTTTTCTCATCCTCTTCTAATTTGGGTTTGACGAGTATTGCTGACATTCCCGCGTTCACAGCGCCTATTATATCCTCTCTAAATTTATCTCCAACCATAACAGAATCTTCAGGTTTACATCCCATTCTATTGAGGGCTTCTCTAAATATTTCAATGTCTGGTTTCTGGAATCCTACTTCTTCTGATGTGACAACTTCGTCAAAGAAATGGTGTATGCCTAGTCTTATCAGTTTCTCCCATTGTTTTATGGTGAGGCCATTGGATATCACTCCAAGGTTGTAACCTTTGCCTTTAAGGTATATTAGGGTGGGTATGGTCTGGGGGAATGGTCTTAGAAGGGCGAATTTAACATTATGATATGTTATCACACCTAATGCTATGAGCAGTGGTTTTTCCTCTCCAAAAACTTTCTCTGTAAGCACGTTAAAATGTTTATCATAATTTGATCCCTTTTCATCTATGATATTCCTGAGGAGAGAGTAAGCTTCTTCCTGTTTGAGGGGTAGTCCGGCTTCTATCATAACACTTAAAGCGGCTTTTCGGGCTAACCTTGCAAAGCTTGATGTGTCATATAGTGTGTCATCAATATCGAAGTATACGGCTTTTGGCATTAAAGTTCACCTGTTAGATGAATGCGTCTAGGCTACTCTGCCTTTCACCACTCGCTAGGATTAGCAGATCATCTGTTGAGTATCCGAGGGAGGTCATTATACGGGATACGGCAGCTAGAACTTGATTTTCTATATAGTAATCTGGGTCGTATTCTCCTTTGAAATCTTCAACTGGCACTGCCCGTTGACTGATGGGTTCTCTGCCCTTCACTATAATGTAGCGTATGATTGATCCTCTTTCAATTCTCCTACCCTTCATAAGGGATCTTCTAGCTGCTATTATATGGGGGCCTATTTGTTTGTATTCATCAAGGTTCTTGGTGATCTGTGTGTGTATGATGAGATCCTCAACCTTCACATTACCTTTTTTGATATCATTTATAACTTTTTTTATAATGTTCTTGGCCTTTTTGGGGGATCCGTCCTTTAGTATGGCTTTAAGGACCATCTGCTGTGTTTTTTTGGCTATGGGCGCCCAGTCCCTCCTTACAAGTTCCAGGCCCTTGGCGATGATAGTATCATCTTCTATTAGGGCGTATCTTTTCTTGGTTACGAAGAAACCTCTCTGGTAGAAGCCCTCATATTCGAGTTCCATCCCCTTTGGGAGTTTGTTATTGATATAATCCAAGAATTTTTCAACCTGGGAGAGTATCTCCTTTTTCAGGTTCTCAGCCAAGTTTATACAACCTATTTTTTGATTAATATGCCGTTGAGTATGCCATGTTGCCCTGGTCTTGATGTTACCCTGGCAATACCTTTACTTGTCTCTACAATGGCACCCTTTGTTATGATGTTTCTCCTTACAAAGTGTGGGTTTGCCCTGTTTTCTATTACATTTAGTATTTCTGCAACTTCTACTTTGTTGGTGTCAGGGTCCACCACGTTTATCTGGGTGTCTGTTACAAGTCTAAGCTTCCTGTTACCTCCCCTTGTCCTTATAGTCCTCATCTTCCTTTCACCGATTCTTGTCTCGGCAGCTTCTCTTCCAAGCTCATATTTTCTTTTTCCTCTGTTCTTTTTCAACCTTCCACCGGTTGGTTTCCTATTAGATTTACCTTGCCATATCGCCATTAGCATCACCTCAAAAATATTTATAATTAGGGAATATAATAATCTTCTAGAACTTAAAGTCAGAAAATTTCATCCATTAAAGTGTTTCATCTCCCCCCAAAAAAATACATCATCTACTATTAACACCATCCACATTCTTATATAAATTTTTCGGATCCCACAAAATTTTCTAGGATAAGTTCACCCCCACACACACAAATAGGGGGATGGTGATTTTATCTAAAGTCTTGCAAGAAGACTCCCCCGGGGATGAATCGCGAAAAATCTAAATACAATCAAATATGAAAGCAGCCTCCGAATCCCCCACAAGGATAAGGAGTTAGTAGCTGTGTGAACCGGCCAGTAAGAATAAGACCCTCATAGAAGGGTTAAACGCTTCACGAAACCCCCTCACCTAAGCAAGGGGATAGTTCATCCAATGGAAAAAGATTTTATACCATCTCCAATGAATAATCAAACAGAATAGTATAAAAAGGTGAACCCATGAAGATCAGCATGTCACATGGTGCAGGCGGAGAAATGATGCAAAACCTCATATCAGAGATCATACTCTCCAACATCCAAAAAAAGAGTGTTAACGGCGGAGTTGGATTAGATGACCTGGATGATGCCGCTAGCATACCCCTAGACGGTTATGAGATAGTTATAAGTACAGACGGCCATACCATCGACCCCCTATTCTTCCCAGGTGGCGATATCGGGAAACTAGCAATCTCAGGTACAATAAATGACATTTCTGTTATGGGCGCGAAGCCACTCGCCATCGCAAACGCCATGATAATAAGTGAAGGCTTCAATTCAGAAGAACTCGAACAAATCATAAAATCCATGAACCAAGTATCCCAAGAAACCGGAACCTCCATAATAACAGGAGACACCAAGGTAATGGAACAAGGAAAACTAGACAAGATGGTGATCACAACAACAGGCATCGGAATAACAAAAAAAGGCAAGATAATAAGAGACAACGGCCTAGAAACAGGAGACAAGATCATCCTAACAGGTAGCATAGGAGACCATGGAATAGCATTAATGGCATACAGGGAAGGATTCGGCTTCGAAACAAGCCTAAAATCTGATGTAGCACCCATATGGGAGATAGTGGAAGCCGCCCTAAAAATAGGGGGTGTGAAAGCCATGAAAGATCCAACCCGCGGAGGTCTTGCAAACGCCCTCAATGAACTGGCAGAAAAATCTAATGTTGGCATGATAATAGACGAAGATAAAATACCCATCAAAGAGGAAGTAAGGGCCGTATCAGAGATGCTTGGCATAGACCCCTATGAGGTTGCAAATGAAGGCAAAATAGTGATGGGCGTAGAAGCAGAACTTGCAGATGACATCCTTAAGGTCATAAGAAAAACAAAATATGGGGCCGAGGCAGAGATAATCGGTGAAGTCACAGAAGACAAACATGTAATACTTGAAACATCTCTTGGCGGTAAAAGGATAATTGAAGCACCAATAGCAGATCCCGTCCCAAGAGTATGTTAAAAAAAAGGATATGATTAAAATGGAAGAAATCACAAAAAGAAGACTTTTCGCCTTTATCATAGACTTTCTAATAGTCAATTTGATAATCTGGGCCCTAACCCTATTATCCTATCCTATAATAGCATTCACAGGTTCCTTTCCCATTTACAATTATTGGCTGGTTTTAGTGGCTATTATAACAATCCTATATTTCAGTTACTTTGAATATCATGGTGGGACCATCGGCAAATTAAACCAGAAACTAAAAGTGGTCTCAAAGAAGGGAGATTTAGAATACAGGCAGGTTATAATAAGAAATCTTCCCAAGATTTGCTGGCTCCCACTAATATTCGATCTAATCCTTGCATATAATAAAGAATTAAGACTATTTGATAGGATAGCAGGTACAAAGGTTATAATGGAAGACAAATGAAAAAGGGAAAAATCAGAAAACTGATATGGGATCGCCTGCACAAACTTGGCATCTCAAAAAGACCCAAGGGAGATTATGGTAGAATACCCGACTTTAAGGGTTCAAGGACTGCTGCATTACGCCTTTCAAGGACAAGAGAATGGAAAAAATCCAAGATAGTATTTTCAAGTCCAGATTCTGCTCAACGTCCAGTAAGGGAACTGGCTTTAATTCATGGAAAAGATCTTATAATGCCCACACCACGACTCAAAAAAGGATACCTCCACATAAAATCGGCCACTACAAGAGGATATGAAAGGTCAGCCTCCACTATAAGAGGAGCATACAAGTTCGGATCACCCCTAAAAGATTTCCCCAAGGTCGATATTGTAGTTGAAGGGTCTGTGGCCGTTGACATGGATGGTAACAGGCTGGGTAAAGGTGGGGGTTATGGTGATCGCGAAATAAAAGAACTCAAGCTTCAAGGTGCAATATCCCATTATACGCCAATTGTAACAACAGTAGATGAAGCTCAGATCGTCAAAAAAGTGCCAGTAGAAGCACATGACGAGAAAATAAACATGATAGTGACCCCAAACCGTGTTATAAGAATACAACCTATTTTATTGAGAAGATTGACTTGAAGGGTTTCCAGTAGATGTGTATATGTAAAAATGTCGCCACTACCATGAGAATCGCCATTTCAGCATGCCAATAAGTCACTGTTGGGTTTAAAGCCGTTTTGATACCTAATCTTATGAAAAAGATCAGTAAAAAGCCTGTGAAACCAGTCCCGGCATAACCAAATGTTAAAAGCAGATTCCATAATCTCCTATGCTTCGACCTTTTAATATACCCCCTTTTAAAGAGGTAATAAGTGAAAAGGTATAATCCAAGGATGATCAAGCTCACTGGTATGATATGATAATCATGATCAAAACCGCTTTTATCCTCAATAGTATGAGTTGTAACATTCCCATCATGTACATTATCTGCCTGTGCTCCAGTATTATTATCTGCTGTCACTGAATCTAATGTCTGTGAAAAGTCACAGAAACCATCACCATTTAAGTCTGTATATCTTGGGCACTGTCCTGGATATGGATCATTTACAAGCCCATATGGACAGGAAGTAGCGCAAGATCCTTCAAGTGATAACAGGCTGGCGATGAATGGGAATAATAGTATGAGTTTTTTGGCGATTTTTTCCCAATCCAAAATCAACGCACCCCCAAGATCCTGCGAACACTACCTTTATAATAATGAAAATGGAATATCGTCACGATCACGAGGCCTATACCAGCCTCAACATGCCAATAGAGCAACTGTTGATTAAATGGGCTTTTTAAAACCATTTTCAAGCATTAATAGTAGGATGAAGCCTCCGATCCCCGAGACTATAAATGCTATGAATATTATAAGGTTCCAGAGATTCACATGCCATCTTCTCTTAACTAAACCCATCCTATAAAGACCATAAGTGATTATATAAGATACTATAACTGGTAATGATACAGCTAAAATCTCATATTCCATTAAAACACCCAAATAGATCTCAAATTAAAACTCGAATTTAAAGTAGGTTATCAAAGTTATGAAATACTATTTAATATACTTTACTGAAATCATATCTATCAGATGGATATTATTAATTCCTGGTTGAGAGAGCATCTAATGAAAAAACTTTTTTTTGGTTTTTCTTCCCAGTGTCTGCCATATGCGCTCCTAGTCGAGAGAACATCTAATGAAAAACTTGAGAGTGGAGGGGGAACTTATCTTTTGTTACCAAAAAAAAAGATCCCAAATTTTTTTTATTCTTTCTGTTGCTTGTAAGACCCCCTGAAAGGGAGTGTATACACAATAGGGGGAGACAATTAGGATAGTTAAGTTTAAATATCACCTTTTAGATAGATTCTTTTGCAGTCTTGTTCCTTAACGAGAGGAGCATAGGATCCAAGACCGAGCCGAGAAGGGTCCCATAGGCGTGAAACCATAAGGTGAACGCCCAAACCCTTGGAAGCTTCCACGCGTAAAACATGTGCACATATGATGAATAATAATGGTGTGGGGCCGGTGGTCTAGGGGTAGGATACCTCCCTGACACGGAGGTGGTCGCGAGTTCGAATCTCGTCCGGCCCACCATTGCCGTGGTAGTTCAGTTGGGAGAACGCCAGACTGAAGATCTGGATGTCGCCGGTTCAAGTCCGGCCCACGGCATTAGATACTCTAATTTTAGGTTGCTGTGAGATATGTGTTAGTCGCCCCATTAATTTTAACTTTTAGGAATGATCCAGGATCTCCTTTTTCTGTTATAACTGGTATATAAGAGTTTGTCCTTCCTATGAACCCTCCCTTTCTGCCTTTTTCAACTACTAGGATCTCCTGGGATGTTCCCACCAGTTTAATGTTATCTTGTATTGTTATTTCAGATTTTATCTTTTCTATTATCTTTGAGCGTTTTTTAACGGTGTTGAAGTCTAGTTCTTTGAGTGATGATGATAGTGCCCTTGGCCGATGTTTATACTTTGATAGGTGGATGAAGTTAGGTTTTATCTCTTTTAAAAGTTTACAAGTGTCTTGGAATGCTTTTTCGTCTTCGGTTGGATATCCAACTATTATATCTGTTGCAATTGATATTCCAGGTATTTTTTCCCTGAAACTTTCCACTATATGCTTGAAATCTTCTACTGTGTATCCCCGTCCCATATCCTCTAAAATTTTGTTGTTTCCGCTTTGAACTGGTAAATGGAGGAATTTGTAAATCTTTTCTGATTTGAATGCTTCTATAAGATCTTCTAGTATGTTAAGCACGTTCCTTGGGTGCATCATACCCACCCTTATCCTGAAATTTTCCTCTAGGGAGGTTATTTCATTGAGGAGTTCTGGAAGGCTTCTGCCTATGTCCCTACCATAAGCTGCTGTATCCTGGGCTGTTAATTGCAATTCTTTACAGCCTTCTAGCAGCGCATCCTCTGCTTCTTTTTTTATAGCCTCTATGGGATAGCTTCGTAGTTTTCCCCTGGCAAAGCGGGTGCAACAATAGCTACATTCCCCAAGACATCCTTCACATAATTGTATTATATGAATGTGGGGATTAAATCTTATCTTAGGCATCCCAGCTTTTCTTATCAGGGATAATCCCGTCTCTTTTATCCTTTCACCCGCCACGACACGATTGGCCACCTTATATATTCTATGGATTTTATGCGGTCCTATCCAACTTGCACTTGGGGCTATCTTCTCCAGTTTTTCAGGGTCTATTTCTATCATGCATCCGGCCACTATCAATGGCTTTGAAGGATAAAGTTCCTGGACTTTTTTTATCCTGTTGATGACTTTATGTTCTGTGGGATGTTTAACATAGCATGTGTTTATTATGATGAGGTCTGCTTCTTCGATGGTGTCCACTAACCTTATACCATTCTTTGAGAGTATTCCTGCCATTATTTCAGAGTCGCCTTTGTTAAAAGTGCATCCGAATGTTTCAATGTATGCTCGCATATTAGATCATCAAAATGATTTTAAAAAAAGTAGAATCCTATTATACTATACCTTTTATTGGTTATAAAATTTTAGAAGTGCCATCCATACTTGCCTATTAGGGGTACGAATGCAACTCCACCGAGGCTTTTTGTCTTGAAATTGTCCTCTGATAATTTTTCTAATAGGATGAGATCCTGGTAGAATCTGTCGCGTCCAACTGGCACGAGGAGTTTACCCCCAACCTTTAGCTGTTTTTTAAGGGGTTCGGGTACTTCGGGAGCTGCTGCGGTTACATAGATCCGATCATATGGCGCTGCCTCCTCCCAACCCTCTGTGCCGTCAGCGTGTATAACTTTAATTTGTTTGTAATCCTTCAATTTCTCCTTAGCTCTCTTGTACAATGATTCTATACGTTCTATGGTGTAGACTTTCCCTTCTTCACCGACTATCTCCGCGACTACTGCTGCATGATATCCGCATCCAGTACCTACCTCCAAGACTTTCATCCCCCTTTCAAGGTCTAGGGCTTCGCACATCATCGCAACCATATGAGGAGCTGATATAGTTTGACCCTCTCCTATGGGGAGTGGCTGGTCAAGGTAAGCGCTCATTTTCTGGTCTGCTGGGACGAATTTTTCCCTGGGAACCTTCTCCATGGCCTTTTTAACCTTCTCGGTTTTTATATGGCCTCTGGCCACCAGGTTCTCAACCATTCTTTTTCGTTCTTCTAACATTAAGACCCCGCTTTTATGATGTTGTTAGAAAGGTCAATCCTGTATTTTCCCCTGGTAGGTGATCCGTAGACTCTCTTAATTTTATGGGCTGGTGCAGCACCCCTTTTAATGTGTCTATCAGTTGTTTTTATAGATTTCACTTGAAAGATATGGTCTTGAAGTTTGAATGTGTCACCGACTCTGAATGTGAAGTTTCTGTCTAGTTCAAGTTTCCTTGAGAATACTCTTCCATGTAAATCTATGGACACTCCTATTCTTGCCGGCGCATCTAATGGTATGCCCCATATTGTGCCTAGGTCAAGAGCCTTGCATTTTTCAACTCTTTTACCATTTTTTAATTCTAGGGATGTTATCTCTATGAGTCTTCCGCTTATGTTTAATGTGTCTCCTATTGCGATTTCCTCATCAGAGTATAATTTGACCTTGTCTTTCCATGATTTTTCATGTTGGCTTATGATCACTGGATAGTCGAGTGGTTTTGAGATGACTAGTTTTTCTTTGAATGTTGTGCCGCAATCTTCACATTTTAGAACTAGTCTTTTAACCTTTTTGTATTTTGAATCGGATTCTGTTTTACTTTTCAAAACTTTAAAGGATCTCGAGCCGCAAATGGGACATCTCATCTCCTATTACCTCATATTCCCATACCTTTTAAGGTAATGTTCCACAAGCCCACCATCTTCTAATATTCCAAGGATGAAATCGTCAAATGGTCTTATCCTAAAGGTTTCCCTTGTACTTTTGTTTTCTATAATCCCCTTTTCCAAGTCTATTTTGAGGGTGTCACCTTCTTTGGCTTTTATATCAGCTATTATAACTGGGAGGCCTATGTTAATAGCGTTTCGGTAGAATATTCTCGCGAAGGATTTTGCTATTATTGCTGATATACCTGCATGTTTGAGTGCGCGGGGTGCTTGTTCCCTTGATGAGCCGCATCCGAAATTTTTACCTGCTACTATTATATCCCCTTTTCTTATTTTATCTGCGAAGTCTGGTCTTATACCTTCCATAACGTGACTTGCAAGTTCGTCTAAACTGAAGGTTCTAAGGTATCTTCCAGGTATTATAACATCGGTGTCGATGTTATCTGGGAATTTCCATGTTCTTCCTTGGATTATCTTATTCATATTTAGCCCCGCTGTTTTGAGCATTTGTTATGAGGGCCATGCCCCCAATGTCTTTTATTGTTTCTTCAGCCGCTTTTAGAACGTCTTTGGGGTTTGTGTCTGTGATAGCATAAACTGCTGGTCCGAATGAGCTCATACCAGCGCCTACAGCTCCGCTTGATAACATGTTTTCTATTGTCTTGTCTATAATTGGATGTTGGAGTTTTCTTTCAACCCTTTTGAATCCTATCCTTTGGATTTCATTTATGGCTTCTCCGAATGAGTCAATGTCTTCTTCGAGGACTGATGGCATCATTTTCATCAGGATTATATGGGATAGTCTTTCAACTTCTTTTAGGGGGATTGGACAATATTCTTGGAATATGTTAACCTCTTTTTTACCAGATACTACTTTGTCTATCCTTGGAACTGCTACTATGATTTTCCAGTCTTCTGGGAAATCGTATCTGGCTATTACGGGTGGTGGTGATGCCTGGGATGCTGATGATGGTAGAAAATCTGTTTTTTCCCTTCTATTATGGCCTCCGTCAACTATAAAACCTCCGTATTCAAATGAGGCCACTCCTATCCCTGAAGTCCCTCCCCTACCAACTATCTTTGCAAGTTCCCATGAGTCCATTTCCATCCCAGATAAACTTGTTATAAGCTTTGCTGTGGCAAGGGAAACCTGAGTCCCTGATCCCAGACCAGAATGCGCAGGGAAGGTCTTCTCTATAATGAAATCGAATTTTTCAACGTTTTTAAGGCGAGTTAGCGTGTTCTTGGCTGCTTTTTCTATCTTGGCTGTGTATTCTCTGATGAGTTCTTCTTCAAGGTTTTCTTCGGCGAATATTGTTTTGAATTCTCCATTGGATACTGCTTTTATAATTAGATTGGGTTTTTTGAGTGTGATGCCAACGCCACCATCAATACGACCCCTTTCACCGTTAAGATCTATTAGGGTTAAATGCAATCTCGAGGATGTTATGATCCTTCCATTCATCATATCTCACTTTAAGCGGATTTTTCTTTAAATGGTTTGGCGAATTTCCTCTCAACAGATTCCCTGTAGATGGAGTTCATGGTACAGAATGGGATTATACGCCCATCAGGCGTGGCATAATGGATCACGCACCTTTTAACCCTGTCAATGTCGAAATTCCATGGGTCCATGAAATGCATGCAAGATATTAGAAGTGTCCTCTTGTGGAATTCTCCAAGGGCCTTGTATGATCTTTCTTTAAATATTGATATTAATATATTTTTTATATCAATAGACTTTGGGGCCTTTGATGTGTCAAGGGTTTTAGGGAGTTCTATTGCAGATTTTGCGATCGCCTTAGCCTTCCCAGTTATACCACCCTCTTTAAGATATTGAGTGTCCTTTTCGAGTATCTTGAAGAATTTATCCACATCAATGAAACGTGTTATAGGTATCATGTGGCTGTTTTCCACGAAGATGTATGTTGCTGTGCCACAATGAGGATGGCAAGTGAATGTGACCTGTGGTTCGCCTTCTAATGCAGATACGAAATCTGAGATTGGACAGACAGAAGATGCAGGATAGAAATCATCTATTTTTATCTTGCCATTTGTCTGTTCCTCGATCAGCCTTTGAAAGTCTGGTATTGTTATCCTCTGTTCCTCAACCTTATTGGCTGGTGTTCTACCAGTAAATGATACTGGTTGGAAGTTAACACCCCTTATTATATCAATGTTTTTTATGGCGAATCTTATTATGTCCCCTACCTGCTGGTCATTGATACCCTTTACGAGGGTTGGTACAAGTACTATGCCAAGTTTGGCCTTCCTGCAATTTTCTATAGCCTTTAATTTAATGGGTAAAAGGTTCCTACCCCTAGATTCTAGGTATGGTTCCTCTGTAACACCATCAAATTGTAGATAGACCGTGTTTAAGCCGGCTTCTCTGAGTTCTCTTGCAAGTTCTGGTTTCATGGCCAGTTTAACACCATTCGTAGCTATTTGGACATGTGTGAAGCCCTCGTCCCTGGCGAGTTTGACAAGTTCCACAATATCTTTTCTAACTGTAGGTTCTCCTCCTGCATATTGGATTGCTGGGGTTGGCACCGGCATGTTACTCCTGAGGTTGCGTAGCATCTCTTTTATTTCTTCATAGGATGGCTCATAGAGGTATTTTGAAACAGCGGCATTGGCGAAACAGATGGGACAATTTAAATTGCAACGATTGGTAACATCAATAAGACCAAGAATGGTGTGACTTTCATGTTGAGGGCAGATTCCACAGTCAAGTGGGCAGCCCTTTTCGGTTTCTGTATGGGGGTTTAGTAGGCCTTCACCCTTGTAATCATATTTGGAGAATCTTTCATAGAGGCTTTTATCACTCCAGTAAACGTTCTTGAAGGTGCCATGTTCTGGGCATTCTTTTTTTATGATCACCTTTTCGCTTCCTTCTAGTATCTCTGCCTTGATCTTCTTAAGACATACTGGACAGAGACTGTCTGTTTTTTTGATAACCACACTCCCACCTAAATATAATTTTTTTTCTTGAACACTCTCTTTTTTTCGAGTAAACTTTTAATAGGATATTGGGTTTTATATACATCAACCCCTTTGATTCATAGAATCTTTCGGGATGTTATGGTGACTACAATGGAAATTAGTGCTATCAATATTTTAAATATTGTCTATGTAATATACTTTATGCTACCAGCTTATATAGCAAATGTAACCGCCCTTATCTTTGGGGGGGGCCCACCCCTTGATCTTGGGTATCAGTTCATTGATAAAAGGCGCTTGATAGGTGATGGGGTTACATGGCAGGGGACTATAATAGGAACGTTACTAGGAACGCTAACTGGGATGATTCAAGGCATTTTCATGGACAACATAGCATATGGGATCCTTTTAGGTTTTCTATTAGCCCTTGGCGCTGTTATTGGTGATGCGGTTGGCAGTTTCTTGAAGAGGCGTCTTAATATAGAAAGGGGGCGGCCTGCTCCCATCCTAGATCAGATAGATTTTGCTTTGGGTGCTATGCTCTTTGCGTCAATTATCTTCGATTTTACCTATGAAATGATAATCCTAATACTAATAATAACTATAGTTTTACATCTTTCAACTAATATTATAGCCTATTTGATTGGTGTTAAGGATGTATGGTACTAGATTTCTTGTGTGAGGTGGTCTCCCATCATTATAGCGGTTCCTATCGCTGGTGCGACTACACACTGACGGGGGGATAGGAATATGTCCATGCTCTCACATTCCATCCCTAGGTGTTCGGCTGCTTTTTTCCCAAGGATGTGCATTCCAAGTCCTGTTGTAACTATCTTATCTAAATTTTCCCTCTCTGAAACTTCCTTGATCGCCTCAGCTATCTTTAAGGTTTGTTGATGGTGAATATAAGCTGCTATCTCTGTTATATCCCTTTGACTTAAAAGTTTAAGGTCGGCGCAGACTAGCCGCGCTATCCTCCTCATGGAATCTCTAATGGTTTTACCAGCCCCGTCAGGTGTGTTGCAAGTGTAATCCTTGTAGTCTATGTTTCCGAGTACGAGGTGGATGTCTGCACTGATGGCGAAGAGTTCAGATGAAACCCTGTACCATTTACCATTTAATGGTACTCGGTCTACGATAGTTGCCAGGTTACTCCTTAATACGCCAGTGTATACTAGTTCGCCTGTTGACAATCTTTCCATGTCTGATCTGCCCTTTGCACATTCTTCGCGGTCTTTTATCGGGATTATGTCAGTGGTTGTGCTGCCAACATCTACCATTATACAGTCGCTGCTTATGGCAGCGGCTAGCTGGGATGTTGCAATCCAGTTTGCAGCCGCCACTTCCATGGGTTTTGCTAGAGCCTCCTCTGAATCTATCATCCCTGAAAGGCTAACATAAGCCACTGGAACCTCGAATATCCCCTCCACCTGTCCTATTATATCCTTCACACCCTCTTCTTTATCCTTGTATGCATCAACGAGCTCTGCTGTCATTGTAACACCAACAGCATCGATTTCATCGATTTCATCACCTAGAAGTTCTCTTAGCGTGTCTTTGAGTTCATTTTTCCTAGTCCACATTGGAAGGTATCTGAAATCTACCTTTATGTTCTTTAGTTCACTGTCTTCTATTTCTATTATGGCCATGTCAGTGTTAGCGCCACCTATATCAATTCCCGCGACCTTCATATGAATCAACCTAAAAATATTTTCATGGAATTTTTCCCCTTTTTAAATTCCGCAAACCCTTCTATATTCCATCTTGTAGGTGTTCTTCCATCAACTGCCTCTATGATAGCCTCTCCAAGGTTTATATCCATGAGTTTTCTAAGTGCTATATATGGTGTGGTTATTCTAGAATTTAATTCCACTACATAAATTTTATCTGATAATATGAGATCAACACCCACATATCCCCTAAGCCCCTTTATGGATTCAACAGCCCTTTTAGCTACAAGCAAGGCATCATCTGCCATTTCATGCCTAAATGGTGTGATACCACCCTCGTATTCTAATCTCCCATCATCATATCTTATATACTGTTTGTTCAAGGAGATTGGTATTGCTTTTTTTCCGTTGGATAATATGCTGGCACTTGCAGCTTCACCCCCCACAAACCTTTGTAATATCATCTGGGAGTCTGATGATCCCATCACACCTCTAAGTTCTTCAGTTGAACTTATAATCTTTATACCCTGGCATGCAACCCCATCAACAGGTTTAACCACCATCTTCCCATCAATTTTAACATCACCCACTTTATAAGTTTCTATGATAGGTACCCTGTTTTTAAGGGCATTATAGGTTTTAAGTTTATCTGAACATGTGAGAACAGCCTCAGAGGTCGACCCCATAACTTTTACGCCTTCTGATTCTAATATACAAGTTAAATTGTATAATTCCATGTTTTCTTCTGGTGCTATGAAAAGAGCTGCATCAAATTCACTTGCATGTTCACTAAGCCATGAATAAAGATCCCCTTCAAGTATAATAGGATTAGGATAATTAATTAGACCATTAAACTTTTTAGAGATAAGATAAGATGGTTTAAATTTTCCCAGGTCACAGAGTAGGGCTTCTAACATGGCCTTGCCTTCTAATAAGATCTCTGGATCCTGGATGCCCTGGGCGGTTGCATATTCAAATATTAGTAGTTTCAAGGACGACCCACTCCCCTGAATATTATACCCTTCTCTCTAAATTTTTCAGGTCTTAGGATGGGTCTTGCGCAGATGAAAATTTTCCCATTAACCATTTCAGGTTCTATTTCACGGTATTCATCATGATCTGTCATTAGAACTGTGCAGTCACAGTTTAGAGCTTCCTTTAATGTAACTGGTTCCGCTCCCATACCCTCTATGATCTCCTTTTTTACATATGGGTCGTGTACCATTACCTTCGACCCTTTTCGGAGCAGCGCATCTATCAGAGGCTTTGAAGGTGTTTCTCTTGTATCAGCCACATTACCTTTATATGCCACTCCAAGGATTCCGATAGTAACATCTCTAATATCCACATGAATATCATTTAAGGCATCTTCTAGGATCTCTAGAACATGGTATGGCATTTCCTCGTTTATCTGTCGTGCTGTTTTAATCAACCTTGCAGGGACTTTATTGGCTTCCGCCATTTCAACTATAAAGTAAGGGTCAATGGAAAGACAATGCCCCCCGACTCCAGGGCCGGGTGTGTGCAGGTTAACCCTTGGATGATAATTCGCAGCTTCTATGGCATCTATGGCATCTATGCCAAGTGATTCACATATTATGGCGAGTTCATTAGCCAATGCAATATTAGTGTCACGGTAGGTGTTCTCCATTAATTTAACCATCTCGGCAGTCATTATATCTTTAACTTTCACGATTTCTCCTTTTGTTATCTTATGATAGAGTTTAGCGGCTCTTTCTGCACTTTCCCTGTCCATGCCCCCTATAACCCTTGCATTGTTTGTCATCTCATAGATTGTATTATTTGGCAGCGCCCTTTCAGGTGTGTATACAAGTCCAAAATCCCTTGAAACCTTCAAACCACTTTCTTCAAGTATTGGTAGGACAATCCTTTCACAAGTAGATGGGGGGACTGTGCTTTCAACTATGACAAGATCCCCCTCTTTAAGGCCCTTGGAGATAGTCTTTGATGCTGATATGACTGCTGAGAGGTCTGATGATCTATCAGCGCTCAAGGGTGTTGGGACCACGACTATCATTGTATTGGCTTCCTTTGCAGCATATTCACCATCGATTGTGGCTTTTAATTTTCCTTTTTTAACAACTTCAAGTAAAAGTTCGTCTAATCCCGGTTCTATTATGGGTGATATTCCTTTATTGATGGAATCAATGATATGAGGGTTTATATCAACACCAATAACATTGAAACCTACTTTGGCGAAAAGTGCAGCGGTTGGAAGTCCTATGTGGCCCAGTCCAAAAACAGCTATTAAAGTTTCATCCATATGATCTCCTCGTGGATTTATTTATCATATCTTATAAATGTCGCATATTACCTGTTTTCCCTTTAGGTTCATTGTCTGATGGGGGAATTTCGGTTTAAACCCATCATAGACTATCCTAACCTTACAATCCTCTCTTTCCTCCAATGATTCCACTGTTATATCCTCTTCTATTAGGCGTAATTCCCTCTGGAGATCGGATAAGATATTCTCGGGTGGTTTTATCGTTAATTTACCTTTTCTATAGAAATCAAATGTTGCATTGATTATCTTCTCAGAGGCTTTACCATCACCATAAGGGTTTGGGGCGTTTATCATCTTCCTTCTGAAATTTTGGTCTTCTTGAATTAATTTGAGGGTGTCTATTATCCTTTTTTTATCAGCCCCAACGAGGATGTTGCCACCAGCTTCAACTGTCTCTGGACGCTCTGTATTATATCTTAATGTTAAACATGGTATGTTGAGTGTTATGGCCTCTTCTTGTAGGCCGCCAGAGTCTGTGAGGACTGCGTATGAATTTGATAATAGCAGGAGGAAATCGAGATAGCCTAAAGGTTTCAGTAACTTTATATGTTCTGCCTTAGCTAAGAGCTTATAAAGGTGGAATTTTTCAAGATTTTTGCGTGTACGTGGATGTACAGGGAATATTATTAGAAATTCGTCTAATTCTAATAGAGCATGGATTATTGATTCGAGTCTGGTCTTGTTATCAACGTTCTCGGCTCTGTGCATTGTGAGTGTGATGATTTTATCAGATGGAAGGTTTATTTTAGATTTGCGTTTAGCAATTTTAAGATTTCTAAGACAAGCATCAACTATGGTGTTCCCTGTTATGATAATATTATCAGGGCAAGCACCCTCGAATAGGAGGTTTAAGGCTGCTTTTTCTGTTGGGGCGTAATAGATGTGTGTACAGGTATCTGCGACTATCCTGTTTATTTCTTCAGGCATTGTCTTGTCAAATGATCTTAGACCAGCTTCTACGTGGCCTACTGGTATGTGCATTTTTGATGCTACTAGGGCTCCGGCTAGTACTGCGTTTGTGTCTCCTTGTACCATGACTATGTCTGGATTTTCTTCCTTTAGGATGTCTTCGAGGCCTTTCATCATTGCGGCTGTCATCTTTGCATGGGTTCCCGAGCCCACTCCTATATTATGGTCTGGTTTTGGGAGTTCGAGGTCCTGGAAGAATTGTTGGGACATTTCATGGTCATAGTGTTGGCCTGTGTGTATTATGGAGAGTTCTATGTTCTTTTTTTGGATTTCGTCGATTACTGGCGCCATTTTTATTATTTCTGGGCGGGTGCCGATTACTATGGCAATTTTCATGCTGATCACTCTATTGATGGTTCCTCCGTCTTTTAGCCCGGTATTCGTCTATTATCTTCCATAATTTCTGTTTTTCTTTTTTTCTTCTATTTTCTCTCATCTTTTTTTCCCATTTTTCTATTTCATTTTCAAGGTCTCTTTTTTTGATTAGGGCGAAATTTTCGCGCATTTCAAGTGCTATATTCTGGGTTGGGATTATGGGTATTTCATTATCTTCGAATATTTTAATGGCCTGATGTGACATGTTTTCTCTTGTTATTATGGCTTTTGGGGCGAGTTTGGCGAGTATTTTCGCGGTTTGGGATCCTCCACCCTTGGCATTGTATAAGAGGATTGTATCATCCTTTTTTATTTTCCATTCTTGACAGGCTTTTTTTATACCTTCTTTGGTGAATGATTTCACGATTTTTACAGGGACTTTTTCACCTTCATGTTCAAAATCTTTCATTTCTAATAGTGAATTGATGTTTTTCTCTAATTTTTCCCTTAATTTTTTTTCTTTGTTATACTTTTCCTGTAATTTTTTTATCAGTTTGATTTTTGATGATAATTCCTTGTTTAAGAGTATGTCCTTTGAATATTCATAATGTAATCTTTCGATTTTTCTTTTTAATTTGATGTTTTCCCTTTTTTGTTTTCCTAGTTTATCTTTTAATTTTCTGTTTTGTCGTTTAAGTCTGTCTATTAAAAGTTTCTGATGTTTAATTTTCTGTTCTTGCACTTTAACTCGACTTTTTAACTTTGACAATTCTTCCAGGGCCTCTTTTGGTTTTTCCTTTATATGGGGGGCTGGTACTGTTTCTTCAACGACTTTTGGTTTTCTAATTTTCTTTATGGCGTTGGTTATTGGCGTGCCCCTGATCACTAGTCCTTTTATTTCATCAACTTCTCTCTTACTAATAGTTGAATTTTCGAGACGGGATTCTACCTGTCTTAGTTTGTTCTCATAATGTCTATATGTTTTGATCGCGGCTGCAAGAGCGTCTCTTTCATGGGCATCCAATGACACTTCTAACTTTTTCTCCATTAAAAATGTGTTAACAAGCTCATTCTTTAACGCCACAGAAAATATCTTCTCAGGAGTGTATAATCTAGAATTTAATGCTGTTGCAATCTTTTTAACCATCCTAGGTGGGGGATGAACATCAGAACCTATTATAATGGCCTTCCCATGATCCATGATCTCCATTATAACCTCTGAGTGTGAGGCCTCTTTTATACTCTTAAGATGTATGAGGTTTCCTTCAAGATCGAGAATAGCAATCCCCACGGTTAAACCAGGATCTAAACCTACTATAACAGGAGATTTAACCTCTATACTTTTAGTTTTTAATTTATCATCCTCCATTACAAGCTTGTGTTGGGAATTGTATCTGGAACACTTTTTTTCCACATTAATTGTTTTGTTTTATAATATTATTTATACTGTCCCTCATAACCTTTCTGACAATAGATGCCTTCTTATATTCTAGGAATTCTTCATCTAACATAGATTTAAACGAGGATATTGCATATTCATCCTCTTTAAATTTGATCTTAACACCATATTCGAGTCCCATTAAGATCAGGTTTTCTGGGGGCATTGGTTCTATATGGATTCTCTCTCCTGGATTTAAGAGTTCATCAACATTTTCCGGTTCAATCTTTCCCCTTCCAACATCAGCTATGACTTTAACCATTTTTCTCACCATCTGCCATAAGAAACTTTCACCAACAACATCAATAATATAATAATCATCTTCCCCCTGGATTTTAACAGATTCTATCCTCCTTATAGGGTTTCTTTCAACTCTCTTGGAAAAATTCGTGAAATCATGTGTTCCCTCAAATTTCGAAGCTGCTAAGCTCATAAGTTCCATGTCAAGGTCCCCATCAAATAAAATATAACGGTAATATCTCCGTATAGGATATCTTACCTTGAAACCATAATATACAGAGGCACTTGCCAATACTTTAATGTCACGGGGCAGAATATCATTTATCTGGTTCACATGAACCTCGTAGGGTGTGAAAAACGCCACAAGATTGCCAAGTGAATGCACTCCCTTATCAGTTCTCCCAGCAGCCTGGAATCTCGCCTCTCTCGGACTTTCAATAATATTAGCTTCCTTTAGCGCGTTTATAAGTTCAGATTCGACTGTGGGAAGATCTGGTTGTCTCTGGAATCCATGATAGGCCGTTCCTATGTATGCTACCTTCAACACTATCTTTTTCATGTATCAAACCTCCCATCCTGTAAAAGGTGGGGCTATTTTATAAATTGTGTACAATCATATAATGAGGTTAATGCCCAACCTTGTGGGAGTGATCCAAGTTGAAACGTCTATGGGGATATGTGAGTGTAATACTCGCCACCATCTTTTTCGGTTTATCAGCACCCCTTAACAAGATAATGGTCAGTGAAATGGATCCCATCCAAATTGGAGCTTTAACCTATTTTATAGCAGGAATATTCCTGCTAGTGGTAAGACAGTCCCCATTAAAGAATTTCATATTAGACATGCTTGATCGTGAAAATGATGCAGAAGTGTCCATAAAACCTTCAGATTATCTCATCTTGGCTGTAACAGCGATTTTAAGTTCAGCTGCAGCCCCACTACTTTTTCTCAGGGGGCTTAGTGAAACTAGTGCCGTGAATGCAGCTCTTCTTTTAAATGTTGAAGTTTTCTTCATAATATTACTTGGTTTAGCCATTTTTAATGAATCTTTAAAATTGAAGGACACTATAGGCATCTTTTTATTAATCACAGGTGCTTTTTCGATAGCAACAAATGGAGAATTCCAACATATAATTTTAACCCAGAATATTAGGGGTAATCTCCTTGTTATTGGAGCGGCGTTTTTCTGGAGCCTTGACACAGTATTAAGCAAATTCCTGAGCAAAAAAAGGGATCTTATAGGGATATCGGCTATAAAAAGTTTTATTGGCGGCCTGATATTAATGTTGATCCTATTAGCCCTTAATATGAGCCTAAGTTTCCCATTTGAAATGTTACCATTTCTATTTTCTGTTTCGATATTTAGTATAGGTTGTGCTTTTATATTAATCTATTTCGCCCTTCGAGAAATAGGATCAACAAGAGTAGGATCATTATTCCCACTATCCTCATTATTTGGGGCGTTCTTCGCATTTTTAATCCTCAGGGAACCATTCGGTGGTCTTCAAATCATCTCCGCTTTTATCATGATCCTTGGAATTTTTATATTATACCACAAGTGAACTATCTCATCCTTAAAGAGTGTGACTCCCACAGAAGACTTACCACCCCCCATATCCTTGCATAAAAGGGGACTTATAAGGGCAAAACTCTCCATTGTTATAATGGATACTACAATATAAACCTATTCTCATCCACAGCAAGACCATTAACCCGGCCTCTGTACCAAGATTACTATAAAGTTATACCCTTAGTCCAATCCTTTCATTGTTGTACTTTTCTCTCTCGCAGAGGGAAACTTAGCAGCAACGGTAAGTTAAAGTCTAAAAAAACATCTTTTAAATGTCAATGTATTTTTTGTGGAAAGGGCAGAACTTCATTAGTTTATAGACTTACCAACCCCCACGAAAAAAAAATTTAAATACTATTCAACGATAAAAGCCAATAGTTTTCTGGAACATCCAATACCGGGAAGAGTTGAGTATCAGAAAATGATAGGTAACGGTACGGGTGAAAGACAATGAACCTCAAAAAGACACTAATACTGACACTGATATTATTAGGTGGAATTTCATTTATATTAGCTTTCGTGCACATCCCTTCCGCCATTCGAAGCGGAAAAACAGTTTATCCTCTACTTTCCTTTAAAAAGTCTGATAGGGTGATGATAATAGCACCCCACCCAGATGATGAAGCCCTTGCAGCCGCTGGGATTATAAGATATTGTGTCAATCACAACATACCAGTTGAAGTGGTTATTGTAACCAACGGAGGCTCTGGTCTAGCATGGCAAAGGCACACTGAAAGTTTAGAGGCGATGAAAAAATTAGGTTTGAATGATAATATCACATTTCTTGACTATCCCCAGATGGGACTTACCCATCTTCTGGCTCAAAACTGGAATAAACCATACATGGACCCTAAAGGTATCTCCCATTCCATGGATAAATTCTCGCACAATCCAGGCGCCCCATATACAGGTGAATCTTTAGCCATGGAACTAGAAGATATTATATACGATTTCAAGCCTACAGTAATAATATATCCCGATTCAAATGATGTGCACCAGGATCATTGGGCAACAAGTGCATTTGTAGAATATGCCATCACAAAACTCAATTACAACTGCACAACCCTAGGTTATATGATCCATACCCCATCAAACTCATGGCCATCACCACGTTCCTATTCTCCAAGCTCCTATCTGACTCCACCATCTTATCTTTCAGCACAAGAAAATTGGGTTGAATTTCCATTAACAGAAAAAGATGAAGAGTTTAAAGCTTCAGCAATAAAATCTTATAAGTCCCAATTAAAAAGAGGCTCATACTTCCTCCTCTCCTTTGTAAGGAAAAATGAACTATTCTCAATCCAGCACCCCATAACCATATCTAAAAATTCAAGCACAGGTTACCCTCATCTCATATTTAAGGACCCGGAAAATGATGTGAAAAAGCTTACCACTTCCATAGAAACCGACATGAAAACGTCTGAAAGTTCTGTAGATCTTACAAATATAAGCTTTGAAACCGATAACAATGGCACTTGCATTTCTTTACAAACAAAAGACAAAATATCAGCTAATAACATATATGAATTTCACCTTTTAATCATATATGGAAATAACACAACAGCAGAAATGGACATACAAATCAAAAACGGAAAATACCATATCAACCAATATGGGACTACATTATCAAATCTCACCATTATCAACACAGGAAATGCTATAATAATAAAAATCCCCATAATATTTAAAAAAGGTGACAATGTTATCCTAAGCGCAGATACAATAGACTCAAAAAGAAAGAGTACAGATATGAGTCCCTGGCAAATAATAGAAATAAGATAACACACAATAATATTCCACCCAATAAGATAAAGTTTCTAGTGATATAAAATGTTAATAATACCAGCAGTTGATATAAAAGATGGTAAATGCGTCCAATTAGTACAAGGCATACCAGGCACCGAACAAGTCATCATAGACGATCCAGTAGGCATGGCAATGAAATGGGAAGAAATGGGTGCCAATACACTCCATCTCATCGACCTTGACGGCGCCCTCGAAACAGGCAGAAACCTTAACATCATAAAAAAGATTGTTAAATCATTATCTATCCCAGTACAATTAGGTGGCGGTATAAGAACGCGAGAATACGCCCAGAAACTCCTCGATATTGGTGTTGAAAGGATAATCCTAGGCACATTAGCCATCAAAAACCCAGAGATTGTGAAAAAATTATCAGATGAATATGGATCAGAACATATAATGGTATCCCTAGACACCAAAGATTCAAAGGTAGTTATAAAAGGTTGGACAAAAAAGACATCCAAAGAAGCCCCCAAGTTAGCCAAATTATTCGAGAACAAAGGCGCAGGCAGCATACTATTCACCAACGTAAACGTGGAAGGACTGTTAAAAGGAGTGGATATCAAACCCCTAACAGAACTCGTCAAAACAGTTAAAATACCCATCATATACTCCGGTGGCGTGACCACAATAAAAGACCTTAAAATCCTGAAAAAAACCGGTGTAAAAGGTGTTGTGATCGGATCAGCACTCTACAAGGGTAAAATAGACTTCAAAGAAGCCCTAAAATATCAAGATCCCCCAAGGTGAAAACTACAATGAAAACCGTTATGGCCACAGGAACCTTCGACATCATACACCCAGGACATATCTTCTTCCTAGAAGAAGCTAAAAAACTCGGCGGAAAAGACGCCAAGCTAGTCGTAGTCATTGCAAGAGACTCAACTGTAAGAGCAAAGAAAAGAATCCCAATCATAGATGAAAAACAGAGACTAGAAGTCGTGAAAATGTTAAAACCAGTTGATGAAGCCTACCTTGGGAGTGAAACAGACATGTTTGAGATAGTCCACAAAATAAAACCCGACATCATAGCCATAGGCCCAGACCAGGACTTCAGCATAAAAGAACTTAAAGGCGAACTTAGAAAAAGAGGTCTTAACTGTGAAGTTAAAAGAATAAAAAAGTATAAAAAAGCCCCACTAGACAGCACCTGCAAAATAATCAAAAAAATAAAAAACATGAAATTTGATGATAAAACATTCAAACACTGTTAATTTGGTGATTTTAATGATAGATGTAGGTATCATAGGAGCCAGCGGATATACAGGCGGTGAACTTTTAAGATTTTTAAGTAAACACCCCCATGTAGAGATAGTGGCAGCCACATCCAGACAATATGCTGGTAAACCCCTGAAAAAAGTGCATCCACACCTCCAAGAACTCGAACTCGAATTTACAGATGATATCCATAACATTGATGCCGACCTCATATTCACAGCAACACCACACGGAGCCTCCATGAAAATCGTGCCAAGGATCATAGAACAAGATATAAAAGTCGTCGACTTAAGTGGCGATTACAGATTCGATAATATAAAAACCTATGAAAAATGGTATGGAATGAAACAAGAAAATCCCCTAGACGCCATCTACGGACTGCCAGAAATTCACAGAGAAGAAATAAAGAACGCCCAACTAGTCGCAAACCCTGGATGCTTCCCAACCGGGGCGATACTAGCCTGCATGCCATTAGTACACGAAAAATTGGCCGAAACATTCATAATAGATTCAAAGACTGGTGTAAGCGGCGCCGGAATAAAACCCACCCCAATAACACATTACCCAAATTGTAGCGATAATGTTATACCCTATAATGTGACAGATCATAGACACACCCCAGAAATACGCCAAGAACTATCAAAGATAAACCCAGTCAAGATAAGCTTCACACCACACCTCGTACCAGTCATCAGAGGAATACTAACAACAGTACACACATTCCTAAATGAAGACCTCAACCCAGATGAACTCGAAAGCATATACAGTGGATTCTACGAAGGCGAACCATTCACAAAAATAATAGAAAATGGTGAAATACCACGTCTAAGCGCTGTCAGAGGATCTAACGACTGCCATATAGGCTGCTTTGAAATCGACGATAATGGAAGAGCCGTTATAATATCAGCAATCGACAACCTAGTAAAAGGAGCCTCTGGCCAGGCAATCCAAAACATGAATATAATGTTCGGCTTCGATGAAAAAACATCCCTAGACTTTCCAGCAGTACACCCCTAAAGTTATCAATATTAAATTGGCTGGATAAGGCTCTTACGATTTCCCTTGGTGGTTTAACCCTGGGTACCAATAAAATGGGTGAAAGGTGACATATTATGAAAACACTAATCATCTATTATTCAAGGACAAAAAAGACTGAAACAGTAGCAAAAACCCTTGCAGACGAACTATCAGCCGAAACAATAGAAATAAAAGACTTAAAGGACAGATACAGTTTCCTAAGTACTATGGGGTCTATTATAGATGCTATAAGAGAGAAAAAAACCAAAATAGACCCCGAAAATATCGATTTAAAAGACTACAACCTCTTATATATAGGATCACCCACATGGGCTGGTAAGCCAGCACCAGCCATAATAACATTAATAGATAACCTAAACCTAAAAGGTAAAGATGTCATACTATTCAGTACAATGGGCCGCCAAGGCGGAAACAACGTCATAGAAAGAATGGCCGAAAAAATAAAAGCAAGAGGGGGCCGCATAATAAACTCCTTCATAATAAAAACCGGTGGAAAGCAATTTAACGAGATCAAAGAGGACACATTAAAGGTTATAGCAGAAAAAGACCTTAAAATATACTCCATAGGATAGTGTGGATAATGTTAACAAGAAAATTCATAGAATCTTACAAGGCGCTTATGATCATACCACTACTCGTAACACTATTAGCACTAGGCATAATATTCTCAAATGGACTAGAACAGAGCGTTGACCTAAAAGGGGGATCCATCACAGAAATAACACTAGAAAAGAAGATAAGCCAGACAGAACTTAAATCCCTCATCGAAGAAAAATTAAATATCAAAGACGTTAATGTTGTCTCAATCACAGGATCGGAAGCAACAGTACAAATGGGTAGCGAAGTCCAAGTTGATCAATTCGCAAATGCTCTTGAAGGCACAGCAAAAATCAAAAGTTACAAATCAGTAGGGCCAATACTTAGTAAGGAAGCCATGAAACAAATTTACTGGGCAGTGGGATTCGCCTTCCTTTTCATGTCAATAACAGTACTCATAGTATTCAGAAACCTAGTACCATCCCTTGCAGTTATAATGGCGGCGCTCTGCGATATCATAATCGCACTAGGTGGAATGTCAGCCTTCAAAATCCCATTATCACTCGCATCAATTGGCGCAATCCTCATGCTAATAGGTTACAGTGTAGACACCGACATCCTACTCACAACAAGATTACTCAAACAAAAAAAAGGCAAAATAACCGAGAGAGCAATAGGGGCTATGAAGACAGGGATCACAATGTCAGCAGCAGCAATAGCAGCCATGGGAGCGCTCTACATTGTAACGGTCTTCATCATACCAGAAGCCGAAGTTTTAAGTAATATAGCCGCGGTCCTCATCATTGGATTGTCTGCTGACATCATAACAACTTGGCTCATGAACCTTGGCATACTAAGATGGTACTTGGAGGCAAAACAATGAAAAAAGGATTCTCAGGATTTATACGAGAACCAAGAACTATCATCCTCATATTATTAGTAGCGGCAAGCCTAGTAGCTATCTCAATCCTCGGAATCCCACAGGGCCTCGACCTTAAAGGAGGAGCCATTATACAAATACAATTGGAAAAGCCCGTGGATTCCGCGACAATGAACACCATAACCAGCGTCCTTGATAAAAGACTTAACATTTTCGGCGTGAAAGACGTTAAAGTAAGGGCTAGTGGAAACCAGAACGTTATCATCGAAATCGCAGGCGCAAAACCCGAGGAAGTGGCTAGGATAATAGGTTCGCCAGGTAAATTCGAGGCGAAAATCGATAATAAAACAGTGCTTACAGGAGCCGATATCGTAAGCGTCCAATCCCCTATAATACAAGGAAACCAATGGCAAGTCCCATTCCGCATATCAACCAATGGAGCGAAACGTTTTGCAGAAGCCGCCAAGGGCAAGGCAGGAGACAAGGTTGACATGTACTTGGATGATCGTCTCATAACTTCACCTGAAATATCACCTGATGTGGCAGCTGGTAAACCAGTGACTGACGTCGCCATAACAGGCGGTGAAAGCACAAAAGAAGCTGCGCAGCTAAAAGCAAAGGAAGTTGAAACCCTCCTAAAGTCAGGTTCTCTACCTGTGAAGGTCAAGATTGTTGGGGTGAGCAGCGTATCAGCAGAACTCGGGGAAGAATTCATTAAAGGGGCTATGATAGCGGGTTTACTTGCTATTATCGCCATAATCCTAATCTTGGTTATACGCTACAGGAGTCCTCTACTCGTGCTTCCCATTTTCTTCACAACATTGGCAGAACTCATACTCATACTGGGTGTTGCTGCCATTATAAGATGGAACATAGACTTGGCCGCCATAGCAGGTATACTAGCAGCAATAGGTACTGGGGTGGATGATCAGATAATCATAACAGATGAAGTGCTTGGCAGTGGAAAGGTAAAAAGGCGTAGGAGAAGGTTCCGGATCAGGGAAGCATTCTTTATAATATTCGCATCTGCTGGCACGTTAATCGCTGCAATGCTACCATTGGCTTATGTAGGTTTCGCTAGGGGTGCTACCGGTATAGGAATGTTATCTGGTTTCGCATTCACAACAGTCCTAGGAGTCCTTATAGGAGTTTTTATAACACGTCCAGTATATGTAAAGTTCATGGAATATGTAAAATAGGGTGGGGGTTAAATTTGAGGAAACCCATGGAACTTAGGGTTAAACCAATAAAAAATGGGACTGTTATAGACCATATAACTTCAAATAAAGCCTTGCATGTCCTGAATATATTAGGTCTTCCAGATGGTAAAAGTAGGGTTACCGTGGGTATTAACATGGAATCCTCCCGTTATGGTTCGAAGGACATCGTTAAAGTGGAAAATAGGGAACTAGAATCAAGTGAAGTTGATCAGATAGCGCTCATAGCACCCAAGGCAACCATAAACATAATAAGGGATTATGAGATAGTGGAAAAGTGGAAGGTTCACCTTCTCGATGAAATACATGGGATTTTGAAGTGTCCTAACCCAAATTGCATAACCAACAAGAAGGAGCCGGTGAAAACACGATTCTATGTTATCAATAGGGAACCTGTCATTTTGAGGTGTCATTTTTGCGAAAGGATCATGGAAGAAGATGAAATCGAATCCCAATTCTAGATGGTCACATAACCCGGCAGCCTAGCATTAGCCCTGTAAAAATCTAAGATTTTACTGTACATGTAAACGAGTTGCTTGAATGGTATTCTGCCCAGGCTTGTGCTGGCATAATTTGGCGCGCGACCATAATTTTCAATGAACCTTAGAATCTTTGTCGCAACATTCAAATACACTGATTTATAAACTTTCCCAGGTTTATAACTTCCAGATGATGATGTGGCGCTGTTAGCATTTACTGCGGCTATGTTGGAGGTGCTGCCGCTGTTTATGTTCACTGTAACCTTACAGAAAAGGTACAATAATTGGCCCATGTTATAATCTTGGTTATTGATGGTGATATTGTTAGGCAACCCTTTATAGGATTCATAGTATCCTTTTATAGTATTCGCGGTTGTAAGTATCTGTGAGACTGTTAAACTAGTATTTGGGAGTATATTATTATATTCTAGGAATAGGAGCATCTGTTTAAATGATCTGTCAACACTGCCTGAAGCTACTGTTCCATGGGGTGATAGAACCTCACATGTAACACTGGGTATGCCCGCAAGGTTACACACATCCTCAAGGGCTCCTAGATACTCTTCACCGGCTTTATCATATGCCAACAGTTTAGAAGGGCTGTTTTTACTTATATAGTATGCTATATTGTAACTTTCATAGGTTGGTGTTCTTGAGCAGAACACCGCATCTTCTCCTGGGGTGCCGCCGGGTTGGGTTGAATGGAAATCTCCTAGAGCCTGGATTGAACGTTCCTTGGCAATTTTCAGTATCCTATTTGTTGGTGTTCCATTCAAATGGGCTATACTATTGGGGTTCTGGTTATTCCAGTAACGTGAGGAGGTTGCTGTTGATGATGGGATTAGGAATGGTACTATATAAACTGTGCCATTAATTTCTTTATCTGCAAGGTAATCTATGAGTTTGAGAGCCGCTAACTGTGGGGGTAATTCACTACCATGGACTCCTGCAACTATCATAACCCTTTTACCAGAGCCGTTGCCGAATACTACCATTGGAGTGCCATTTTTAGCTGCTGTTATAACCTCCTGGGTTATAGTGGTCTGGGGTGTGTACTGCCTAATATAATAGTTCCCTGTGACGTTTCCTCCAGTTCCATTGTATATGATTTCTATATCAGCAGCTGAAACTTGCGCTATTGAGAAAAGGCCGATAAGTAATATTATGATTAATGGAATATTTCTAGACATGAGAAATCCTCTATTTTTTTTGTATGATATGCTTAGCGAGTTTGAGTGCGAGTGCCATGATTGTGAGGATTGGTGGGGCGCCTGGAGCCCTTGGAAGCACGCTCGCATCTGCAATATAAAGTCCTTTTATCCTTGTTTCAAGGTTCTGATCCACTATTCTGCCTATAGGGGCTGTTCCTCCTGGATGAGCGCCTCTTGGATGGGTTGAGACTATGGTGGATGCTTCCACACCCATATTTGAGAGTATGGAACCTGCTATTGCAGATCCTCGTGCAAGTAACCTTATATCTCCCAGGGTGTTTTCTTTGAAAATTTCTTCTAGATTAACCCTTCCTTTTGATTCGTCTGCTATTTTCACCATTAATCCTATGATATCCTCTTCTTTATAACCTTTTCTTTTAAGTTCTTTTGCGATTAATGTTGAAAAGTGTGGTGCTAATATGAAATTTTCCATTTCGATAATGGCATTCATCTGCACTTCTTCCTTGAATCTGATATCTTCTAGTATGCCCCCTACTGTTATGAAGGTGTCCATGAAGAATGTTTCACCGGCTTTTATACCAGATCTTAAGAGTATCCTTGGAGTTTCAACCGCCCCCGCAGCAAGAACCACGATTTCATCATATAATTGTCCATTTAAGGTTTTAACCCCCTTTATCCTATTATCTTTGATAATGAGATTTTTCACTTCAGTCTCAGGTATGAGTTCAGCACCCCATCCTATGGCATCTTCTATGAATTCCTTGGCAGACCATTTAGCATCCCTCGGACACCCAAATGAACATTTCCCACAAGGTTTGCATTTTTCAGGGTTGATGAATTTGGGCATCCTTCTTATGGGTAAACCAAGTGAATGGGCGCTGTCTATTATAAGCTGTGTTCCCTTACCAACATGTGTTTTTGGGAGTGGTTTAACATTTAATTCCTTTTCTATCTCATCAAGTTCTCTTGTAACATCTATACCATAACTTTTAAGATCGTCTTCAAGGACTCTTACAGCATTTCCAGCCGCTACAAGGGTGGAACCACCCACACATGAAGTTTTAAGAAGATCCACCTTGGGGGGTGAATCATCATAACATTTAAACGCATTCTTTGAAGGGACAAAGGGCCCCTTCTCTATTATGGTAACTGGAATGTCACTTCTTGCAAGTTCCCTTGCAAGTGTGGCGCCACCAGCCCCTGAACCGACAACTATAACCATAGAATCACTATTCGAATAACATTATAGATTTTGTGGGACAAGATTTGGTGCAGAAACCACAACCTATACATACCTGGTCATCTATTTCCACTGTAAAATCCTCTTCCATGTTAATTGCCTTAACTGGACAAAGTGATATGCACGCTCCACAATCTATACACTTATCTTTATCCTTTTTAACAACCTTTATTATAGGCTTTACTTCTATTCCCCTCTCCTCTATAAATTTTATACTTTCCCTTTCCTCGGGGCCGCTGATATCAACTAACATTTTGCCTCCGCGGGGGGTTATATGCGCCCTTAGGATGTTGAACTCGATATCATATTTTTTAATAGCCTCTGAGATTATGGCTTTTCCTATGATACTTGGAAGGAACCTTAACCATGCCTTCATATGGATTCTCCCCCTTTATCTATCTTCCCAACCAGCCTTGATATGTCCTCTGCTGTTATAATACCCTTAACCCTGTTATCTGAGTCGACGATTGGCAGGCCTGAAATATTATATTTGTCTATTCTACGGGCAACCACTTCCACGGGCTCGTCTTCCCTTGCAATTATAACCTTTTTTGTCATAACATCCCTTAGCCTAGTTTTACCCTTTGCAACGGCATCGGCAACATCCCATGATGTTACAATCCCCTTAAGCACGCCTTTTTTGTCAACAACAGGAATGTGGTTAATGTTGTTATCCACGAGTTTCCTTGCAACATCTTTAATATCATCATCAGGGTGCGTCACTATAACTGGTTTGCTTTCCAATTCACGTACCATCATTGAAGGTTTTCTGATTTCAAGGGGGTTTAGGGTATAACCTCTTGATGGCAACCTATAAACTGGTGATGTGAGTAGGAATTCTCCTTTTTCTATCAACTTTTTAAGTTCTTCTGCTATTATCCTAGCCCTTTTCAATGATGATAATGGTGAAGTTGGAACCTCCATCCCATTTATCTCAATCTTACCAGTTTTAAGCTCCCTATAATTCGTCTCCTTGACTATTGGCCTCTCTCTACGGGGCACACCATAATCAACAACCTTACATATTATGTCCTCGTCACTTATACCTGTAGATGCTGCTACATCCTCATTGAGTACTGGTATGGGTATGCCGACTCCAACATAGAGTGTTGGTCCATATTTTGGCATTGTAGCAGCCTTTAAAAATTCTGGTTTCATCTTTTTCATATCACCCTTTAACATTAATGTACCAGCAGATGTTGTGGGCACACCATGTCTCCTTTCCACGTCGGTTGAATGTTGCGTCCCTTCACCGACAATGTAACCTTCTGTTCCACATAAAAAGACCCTTGTACCAAAGCCGATTGTCTGAAAGTATGGATCATTTATAAGTGGGCTGAGCTCCCCAGCACTTGAATAGGTTACATTACCATAATTGGGTAAAAGTGTGCCCATATAAGTATAAAGTGTCTCATCGGTGGAATTCACTGCAACAGCATAATTCTGATAACAATTACGGGGATTAAGCATTATAGCCTGGTTAAGTTTATCTAAGGTTATCAATGTTTCAACATGCTTTAAAGGGTAACAGTCAGTCCCATATGCCTCCGCAACCAAATTTATTTCCTCACCTTTTATAAGATCTTCTATAACATGCGCGCCACCATAATCTAATCCAAGTTCAGGGTCTTTGTTAGGCTGCGCCGCCCCTATATACGCATCAACTGCCGCAAGACCCGAATAAGCTTCAACACCATTAAGATAGGTCTTAGACATTTTAATAGGTGGATCAGAATGGCCAAAGTTTAAAAAAGCCCCTGATGAGCACATAGCACCGAATGTACCTGTTGTTACAACATCCACTTCACGGGCCGCCTCTCTAGGCCCATACTCAGCCACTATCTCTGTCATTTCAGATGCTGTGACTACAACAGCATCTCCATCCTTGATTTTCTGGTTTATTTCCTCTATGGTCTTCAAAATATCACATCCCACAAAGGGCTAGGGTTTATGTTTATGTAAGTATATAATTTGGTTTGTAAATACCAATAAATGCAAGGGGGGCTCCCAGCTACTATGAAACTTGCAAGAACATGACCCCTAAAGAACATTTTTCACAGGATCAGAGGGCTGCTTTGACCCTGGAAATTGTTCCAACAGCTCTACCAGTCCCTCTAGGATAATTTGTACATATATTCATGTCATAGTATATAATATATGTTTCGGCTCCTATCCACCACTTAGAGGAGGGGGAAGTTTTCGCCGAGAGACTTAAAATATTATCTAAGGGTTGATACAATGGACATTAGTGCTTTTGAGAAGACAATCCATCGGCTTGAAGGGAAAGCCGATTATACAGATATAAGGTTTGGTGAATCCAAGATCAATTCTCTTCTTATGAAGGATGGTAAAATACAGGAGATCAGAACAGGCCACGAGACCGGTATAAGTATCAGAGTCCTTAATGGGGGATCATGGGGGCTTGCTTACACTTCAGATCCCTCCAAGGTTGATGAAACGGCTGAGAAGGCCCTTAGATTATCTGAGAGAGTTGGTGGGGATGCTGAAATCGTATCATATCCTCCAATAGTCGACAATATAAGCTCCAAGGCTAAAATACCACCCTCTAATGTACCCTCTGAGGATAAAAAAAGAACTCTACTAGACATACATAAAGCAGCTACCATAGACAAGATCATAAGCACAACAATAAACTACATAGACATAGAAACAAAAAACATTTTCTTAAATTCTGAAGGATCCTCTATAGAATCAGAAGAAGTTAGAGTAGCCCTATTCTTAAATACAGTGGCCTCAGATGGTCTACAAATCCAAATGGGACATGATAACATTGGAGGATGCCATGGCTACGAGATAATTGAAGGAGAAGACCTCGAAAGATTAGGTAGAACAACCAGCGAAAAAGCTGTTAGATTATTATCAGCCCATGCCCCACCCTCAGGCAAATTCACCATCTTAACAGACCCTAAACTTACAGGAGTTTTTATACATGAAGCGCTAGGACATGCAACAGAAGCAGACCTCATACTCCAAGATGATTCAATACTTAAAGATCGTCTCGGTGAAACTATAGGATCAAAACACGTGAAAATAATAGATAACCCTACTATGGACGCCTTCGGACATTACAATTATGATGTAGAAGGTGTGAAGGCATCACCCACAATACTCGTGGAAAACGGAATCCTAAAATCCTATTTAACATCAAGGGAAACCGCGCAAAAATTGGGTCTCGAACCAACAGGTAATGCACGTTCAAACATCAGCGAAAATCCCATTGTAAGGATGAGTAACACCTACATAGAACCTGGAACTTGGAACTTCGAGGAGATGATCGAAGACATAAAAGAGGGAATATACCTTAAGGGTTCAAGAGGTGGGCAAGTTGACACAGGCAAAGGCATATTCCAATTCAATGCTGCAGAGTCCTTCATGATAAAAAATGGGGAGATAAAAGAACCCCTCAGGGATGTTTCACTTTCAGGGAATATTACAGAAACCCTCAAAAAAGTCGATGCTATAGGATCAGATTTCAAAATGAACATTGGATTTTGCGGTAAAGCAGGGCAAATAGTACCTGTAGGTGATGGTGGACCCCACCTAAGGGTTAGAGAAGTGGTGGTGGGTGGAAGCGGATAAAGGTGATAAGAATGCTCTCAAAAGAAGATGGAGAACTACTTATAAAAGTTGCAAGGAAAGCCATCAAAACATACCTAGAAAATAAGATGAAAATAGAACCTCCAATGGTCCCATCCCATCTAAAGGAAAAAAGAGGAGTTTTCGTAACACTAAATAAAAATGGAGATCTTAGAGGGTGTATAGGATTCCCAGAGCCGATAAAACCTCTAATAGATGGTGTTATTGAGGCTGCGATAGCAGCAGCCACATCAGATCCAAGATTTCCCCCAGTAACCCTAGATGAACTCAACAAAATCCGAATAGAAGTTAGCGTGCTCACAAAACCAGAACCCATAGAAGTGGAAGACCCCAGAGAATATCCCAAGATGATAAAAGTGGGAAAAGACGGGCTCATCATCGAAAGAGGATTCTACAAGGGACTACTATTACCCCAAGTCGCAATTGAATGGGGTTTCGACGAAGAAGAATTCCTCTGCAACACCTGCCTAAAAGCGGGCCTCCCACCTGATTGCTGGTATGACAATGAAACAAAAATCTACAAGTTCCAAGCCCAGATATTCCATGAAAAAACCTAGAGTGGAAAACCATGAAGATACCCCCAATCCCTACAACTGAAGAACTTTTAAACAAGGCATTCAGTAGAGCTAGAAAAGCCGCCTCAGCCGCCCGCACATCAAAAATGCCAAGTCAAAAAAAAGCAAAGACAATAGAAATTATAAGAGTACAAACCGCCTGCAACGTCATCAGAGACAAATTAAAATTGATAATAGAAAGCACACCAAACATAGAAAGCCTGCCAGAATTCTACCAAGACTATATAGATGTAACAGTGGGGATTGACCCCCTGAAAAAATCATTAGGCGCTATTAACTGGGCCGCTAGTATAATAGGACAACTCGAAGGCGAATATAGGAGACGTATAAAAAAATCAAGGCCTTCATTAGCATCATCCATTAGAAGAGAAGCATATGGCAGAATATCATCTGTCATAAAAAAAGTTGAAGATGATCTCGATTTTCTAGATTTCGCAAGGAACAAGTTGAAAAACATGCCCACAGTAGATTTTGACGCCTTCACCGTAGTTATAGCAGGGTTTCCAAATGTTGGAAAATCAACAATATTGCGGAGATTAACCAGTGCAAAGCCAAAGGTTGCTGAATATCCATTCACAACAAAGGGGATTCAAATAGGATACTTTGAAATGAAATGGAATAAAATCCAAGTCATAGACACTCCTGGTCTATTGGATCGTCCAGTCGATGAAATGAACAACATAGAATTAAAGGCAATGGTTGCATTGGAAAATTTGGCTGATGTGATACTATTCATCTTTGACGCGTCAGAAACATGTGGTTATCCCATGAAAAGCCAATATAATCTATTCAAAGACTTGAAGAGAATATTTAGGATACCCTTCATCTGCGTATTTAACAAGATGGATCTCATAGAAAATATTAAGTATATCAAAAAATATACTATAAAGGTTGAGGATCCTATATTAATTTCGGCAATAGAAGATGAGGGAGTCTCTAGGTTAATAAAAAAATTGGAGGGTCTCCATGAAACGCAGATTAGAAAAACCATTAAGTATGTTGGAAAAAAGAAGATTGATGGCTGAGAAAATGATAGAAGACATGATAAAGAATATGAAAGAGATGCAAAAAGAATTTGAAAAGAGAATATCAGAGTATTCAGAAGTTTTACCCGAAAAACCAACCCTAGACCTTATAGAAACTGATGATAAACTAATCGTAAAGACAGATCTTCCAGGGGTTAAAAAGGAGGATATAAACATAGAATTAACAGAGGATACCATTACTATATCAGCAGAGTTTAAAGAAGAAATAGAAGTGGAAGAAGCCAATTATGTGAAAAAAGAGCGCAGATACGGTGAAGCAAAAAGAGAACTGAGATTACCAGCCAAGATAAAAGTGGATGAAGCTACAGCAACATTCGAAGACGGTGTGTTAACCGTAGAACTTCCAAAGGTGGAAGTCAAAAAGAAACACACCATAAAAGTAGAATAACCCCCTTTACATTTTTTTCTTATTTTTCAGAACCTTACCTTCCCTATATGTCTAGTGGCCCCAGGGTCCTTGTTATTGTAATATGCAAGGTAATATATGAACCATTCAAGTGGTATGGCTAATATAAAAGGTGATAGTAGCCTGTTAAGGTCACTGTAATCTTCCATTGAAAAAATTATATTCTTAGCATTGATTTCTTCGCAGAATTTGATGGATTTTCTTGTGATAACATCACCTGGAAGATCAGCATCTAAGAATATTACTGGGATGCCTTCTTCAACTCTTTCAATCAGCCCATGTCTGAATTCTCCTGAATAAAGTGGACAGGCATGTTTGAGCGCTCCTTCCATGAACATTGTCATCGCAAGTTTATAGGCAAGACCATAATTCGGACCGCTCCCCATACAATAAAATATATCATAATCTTTGAATTCAAATGCAAGGAGTTTATTATCCTCTCTCGTCTCACTTATAAGTTCATTCACAACAGTTGGCAACTTCTCAAGATCTTTGAGTATATTCTTGGAAAGTTCATCATCATAGGTTCCGAAAAAAATATGGTATAGGCAGAGTAATTGGGTTAAATATGTTTTTGTCGCTACTATTGCATCTTCATGTTGACAATAGGTTAGTATAATCTCATCCGACTCCCTTGCCATGGTACTTGCAGCCTCATTGGTTATTGTTATGGTTTTAAGGTTATTTTTTTTCGCTTTTCGCAATGCTGCGAGGGTGTCTGCTGTTTCACCTGACTGTGAAGTTAATATGACAATGGAATCCTGGTCTTGGATTTTTTTGTGGTAAAGGAATTCATAGCCTGTGAATATGCTTATATCCATATCATAATATATGTTGATGGCGTCACGTACAGAATAACATGTTGATAGGGAGCTTCCACACCCTAATAGGTATATTTTGTTATATTCTCTCAGTTCACTGGAGATTTCATCCATATGGGATCCTTCATTTTTTAATGTTTCCTGCATTGATTCTGGTTGTTGGAAGATCTCATAGTACATCCCATACTTCATATTTTAACCCCCACTGTATTTTTCACCTATTTTAATGGCCGTTTTAGCAGCTTCAATGGCATCAGCTGCTAACAATATTATCATTGGCTCTTTCCCCCAATCCCCTTTATGGTAGATGACATCAGGGACTCTCCCTATCCTTTTTATCGCGACTTTAACACCCCATGGGATTGTCGCACCCTCCTCCTCTTTAATATTCTCCGGCTCTTTTCTCCTATCATAATATGATACCCTAAGTCCCATTCCATCACAGATCTCTATGATTTTCTCATCATATTTTAGGTTAATGGCACTCCTAAGACTAGGATCATATTTTCGTATCTCTATTATAAGACGTGCTAGATGAGAGGATGCCCCATAATCTGGTTCTCTGCATGCGAAAACCTCCGTTTTATGGACTGTGATCCTCCCAGGGATCCCTGCCACGTCATCAATTGTCCTAGCCTTTTCTTTCGCCATCACTATATTAGTTCTCACTTCTGGGATGAGCCTATAAAATCCCCTTGATGAAGTTACCATCTCAAGGGCCTTTTTTAAATTTTCAATTTCTGATAGTATACCATAACCCCCCAATTTTTCTAGCCTTATGTTTTATATGATTATAATCATATAAGTTTTGATGGAGGTTGTATCATGGAAAGGGTTAAGGAATTTAAGGGTATAAAAGGTAATTTAACTGTTTTCAAGGAAGAAGTTGAGGATGTTGAAACAATTGCATATGCAGGTGTTCCAGGTGTTTGCACACCCTTCGCAGAACTTTTCGCATATGCTGCAAGGGACAAAAAAAGCATATTCATCCCAAATACAGACTTCGAGAAGGCAAGGGAACTTGTACTGACAGAGTATGGTGTTGAATTAGGTGATGTCAAACCTTATAAAGTGGATGCCATTGTACTCCTTGGAGGGCTTGCAATGCCTGGAATAGGGGCTGAAATAGAAGATATTAAAAAGTTGATAGATGAGGCCCTAAAAGAGAATGGGAAAGTTATTGGCACCTGTTTCATGGACATGTTCAGAAAAGCGGGCTGGTATGAAGAAATCGACTTCGACTCTGTTATAAATGCAGACATTGAAGGCTTCGTGGTAAAATAAAGGGTGAGGTGGAAGAAATAAAAGATTACAAGGAAGTTAAAAGTCTAGAATCTCTTAAAATGGAAAAAGGCATGTTATATGAGACAATAATAACAAGCATAGACGAGAATGGGAAGGGTAATGCAGCGCCCATTGGTGTGGTGTGTAAAAATCCAAGCGAGATCATATTATACCTCTATGAAGGAAGCCACACCCTATCCAATATATTAAACAGTGGAAATTTCACTGTTAATATTACACACGACCCCCTATTATTTACAGAGGCCACCCTAGGAGATCTTAGAGGTGATTTTTTCATACCATATTCTCAATATTTGATTTTGAAGGGCGCTTCCTCGTTTTTCACAGCCACCACAAAAGATGTGAAGAGTGTTAAAAGAAGGGATCGATACGGGGAATCCAAACTATTCATCATAAAAGCAGATGTTAAAAATATATTCAAGGGCAAAAACTTCAAAGAACCATTAAATAGGGGTATATATGCTGTTATAGAATCTCTGATCAATTATACTCGTATAGATCGTGCTGAGAATAAAGAGGATATTCTAGGCCGTATATTAGATATGAAGAGGGTGGTTGATAAGGTAGGAGGTTCCAGGGAAAAATTAGCCATGAAAAAAATAGTAGATTCCCTTAGAAATCTAAAAGTGGATTAACAAATCGTTGTTCTTCAACATTAAACATGCCCCTGTCACTTATACGCAACTGTGGAATCACAAGCAATGATAAAAATGACATTGTCATAAAAGGTTTAGATAGTTTTGATCCCATATCACATACAAATTCGTTAAGTTGTCTAGCTTTACAGGCTAATATGTTCACCCGTTCATGTGACATGAGCCCTGCAACTGGCAATCTAAGATACATATATTCATCAGGGTTTACTGCTACGAGTCCACCCCCTCCTTTTCTGATGATATTAACAGCTTCCATCATATGATCTGTGGAGCTGCCGACAACTATCAGGTTATGTGAATCATGGGCGACTGTTGAGGCAATTGCACCATCTTGTATACCGAAACCTTCAACAAAACCGTTTCCTATGTTTCCATGACCATATCTGTCGATAACTGACACTTTCAGGATGTCATCATCTGGTAGTGGTTGGACTATCCCATCAACTATGGGAAGTTCATGTGCAGACTCTAAACTTATAATTTGCCCCTCAGATATTTTCATAACCCTTACTAATGCTTCACGGCCCCTAGCTTGTATTTCCAATTTGGATGATTCAAACTCATCTATAGTTAGTTTCCCCTTTAGTGGGATTCTCCTCTTTCCCTTTATCTTGAATAATCCTTCACCGTCCTTTGCCACGAGTTCACCATCAATAAATACCTTCTTCACTGTGAAATTTTTCAAATTATCAACTAAGATAATATCAGCGCTTCTTCCAGGGGCTATGGCACCAATATCCAAGGAATAGTGACTTGCAGGGTTTATTGTGACCATCTGAACGGCTTCCACTTCATCAATACCATATTCCACTGCTTTCCTTAAAATTGAGTTCATATGGCCTTCAATAAGGTCCTCTGGCTCCACATCATCAGATACTAGGAAGTCTCCACCAACATTGGCAAGTTCTTTAAGATTCTTTGCAGAGGAACCCTCTCTTATCATGATCTTAATCCCTAGTTCCCTTTTTTCTCGGGCTTCGTCCGCGTATACACATTCATGGTCGGTTGATATCCCCTTTTCAACATATTTACAAAGTTCATCCCCTGATAATAAGGGTGCATGGCCATCTACTGGTTTACGCGCCTTTTTCGCAGCTTTTATCTTTTTGATAACTTCTGGTTCCTCTGAGATCACACCTGGAAAGTTCATCATTTCGCCCAAGGCTACTATTTCATCTCTTTCAAGCAATGCTTTTATTTCATTGACTCCTAGCTTCGCACCTGCCGTTTCGAATTCTGTTGCGGGTACGCATGAAGGTGCTGTGAAAAAGAATTTTAGTGGGACGCTCTTTGAATCTTCTATCATGAAATTTATCCCTTCAAGTCCCATTACATTGGCTATTTCATGGGGGTCGCTTATCACTGCTGTGGTTCCATGGGGTATGGTGGCTTCTGCAAAGGATGATGGTGTCATAAGTGAACTTTCGATGTGCGCGTGGGAATCGATGAAACCTGGGAGTAGGACCCCCTCGAAATTTCCCTGTATTTTCCTTACAATTTTTATTATACCATTTTCTATGATGATTTCAGCGGGATATATGTCTCCCGTGAAAACATTTAGTATATTCCCCTTTAACAATATTATCACTTGTTCTTTTTGATTTCCTCCCATAGTATGGGTAGGAATGCTCCCACGTCTGTTACAACACCAACGACTTGGGAGCTGCCACGATCAGCGAGTTTTGTTACTGTGGCAGGGTTTATATCTACGCATATGCTTTTGACATGGGATGGTAGGAGGTTTCCAACGGCTATTGAATGGAGCATGGTGGCTATCATCAATACCATGTCAACTTCTCTAATGTAGCGTCTCATTTCATTCTGGGCTTCCACAACATCTGTTATAACATCTGGGAGTGGTCCGTCGTCTCTTATGGATCCAGCTAATACAAATGGGATGTTATTCTTAACACATTCATACATTATACCCTTTTTCAGTACGCCTTTTTTAACCGCTTCTTTTATGGAACCGGCCCTGTTAATTTCATTTATGGCATATATATGATGGTGGTGTCCTCTGCTCACTGATTCTCCCGTTTCAATGCAAATGCCGAGGGATGTGCCATAGAGGGCGTTTTCGATGTCATGGGTTGCAATGGCATTACCTGCTAATAGTACGTCAATGAAACCTTCACGTATCATCTCGGCGATTATAGGGGCAGATCCTGTGTGTACAATGGCGGGTCCTGCTACAAGGGCTATTTTACCCCCATTTTTCTTCACGTTTATGATTTCAGAGGCTATCCTTTTTATGGTGGTGATTAGGGGTTTTTCTGATGAAACAGCACTCCCCATGAATTCAAAGATGCCTTTTTTTCCACGGGGCCTTTCTGGTGGGGAGACTTTTATACCTTCCCTTCCAACGACTACTAGGTCTCCCTTTTTTATTTCTCCGATTGGTTTACACTTCGCAGTTTTTGTCTTGGGGTCTACTGTTATCATGCAATCCATTTCGATGTTCTGGACTTCCCTCCATTCCCCTTTATAGAAGATGTAGGTGGGATGATTTGTTGTGGAGTAAAAACCAGAAGGTAATACTTTATCTTTTTCAGCTGCCTGGAGTTCCACTTCTTTTATCTCGGCTATGGACGCGCCTATTTCGCTTAATTCATCGAGTATTTCATTTAAATGTGAGGGTGTCTTTGCTGATACAAGTATCCTAGCATAACTGGGATCTGTTTTGCGTTTACCCACCTCAAATTCAAGTATTTTGAAATCTCCACCCATGTCCATTATTATGTCAAGGGCTTTTGGGAGTATTAGACTGTCGATTATATGACCTGAAAGTTCAACTTCTCTTGTATTCATTACAGCACCCTTTTATGATTTTAGGGATAGAAGATCGTGGAGGATCTTGGCAGCGTTGATGGAAGTCTGATCGCCTTTACTTGAAGATGCAACTTCCACTATATCAACACCGACTAGTTCTTTTTCAGCTATAATTTTGATGAGTTTTTCCATTTGGAATGGTGTGAGGCCACATGGGCTTGGGTTACCCACCATTGGAGCGTAGGATGGGTCGAGGACGTCGATGTCAATTGTCAGATATATAGGTTTTTTTATGCTTTTGAGTCTACTTGTAAGTTCTTCTGCATTTTCTCGGATCATTTGTGGTGTGTAATATTCGATGTTATGTTCTCTAGCAAATCTTGTTTCTTCCTTTGATGCTGATCTAACCCCTATCATGATCATATTCTGAGGTTCGAGTTCATATACTCTTCTCATTACTGTTGCATGGGAGAATCTCCCATTGTAGTAGTCTCTGAGGTCCATGTGCGCATCGAAATGGATGATAATAGGATTTGTGTGTTTGAGGGCTTTTATGATTGGATAGGTTATTGTATGTTCTCCTCCGAGTATTAATGGTTTAATGTGTGGTGTCAGCTCGTTTAGGGTGTCTACTATCCTCTTTGATGTTTCTTTGAAGTTGCCTGGTGTAACTTCAATATCGCCTAGGTCAAAGTTTGGTATCTCAAGCTCCTTATTAAAGGTTAGATTGTACCTTTCAAAATTATAGGATGCTTCTCTGATGGCTGAGGGGCCGAATCTGGCTCCCGGCATATAAGTTGCTGTGGAGTCAAAGGGGACGCCAATTACCCCGAAAACGTCCCCTTCCCATTTTTGGGATGATAAAAATTCTTTAAGGGGTTCTCTCCTTGAAAAAGCGAATTTTGAGGAATCCTCTAAGTATAGGAGCATTTTATCATTTGACTCTCATAAGTTTATTTTTACCCATTGTAGTGATGTATTCTACCTCGCTCCCAGCAGACAATTTATCTTTCAAATCTTCTGGGATAGGAGTCTCGAATGTCTCATAGGTTTCAAGGTCCATTAATTGCACGTCATCACCCATTATAGCCAATACTTGGGCCGTTCTCTTGTCAATTATGGGTATTTCTATCTTAGCATCAACAGGTTTTACTATGCTCCTCTTCTGGTTGTCAAATATGCCTATCGCCTCGATACGGGCCTTTGCAGAGCCGTGCTTTCCTGGTGATGACGTTGATATGTTCATGATCTTTGATGGTTCGTCATCTATGATCACATATTTTCCAACCTTCAAATTTTTGACTTCCACTACCTTCTTTGACATTGCCTTTAACCTCCCATAATAAATTATAGAAAAAGCTGGATGAATGGGTTTTATATTATTAGTGTTATCAACCCTATATAAAAGCTCTCCCCACAATATACCCCCCAGGGCTAGTGATAAAAATGAAAGTTTCAATTACATCAGGGAAAAGTGAAGGGCCAAGCCGGTTAAACGCCCTTGATAACGCCCTACTAGACGCTGGGATAGGTGATGTGAACCTTATAAAAGTTTCAAGCATAATCCCACCTAATACGCGGATAATTAGACTACCCCCACTCGAACCGGGTTCCATGGTGAATTGCGTTCTTTCACACAGCATCTCAGATAATAAAGGTGATATTATATCAGCGGCTATCGCAGTCGCATTATCAGATAACATTGGGTGCGTCGCTGAAAACAGTGGGATAAACAAGGATCCTAAAATTATAAGAGAGGAGGCCATTTTCATGGTTGAATACATGATGAAAAGACGGGGTGAAAAAATAAAGAACTTAATAGTAGAAGAGATAAACCATAAAGTCAAGGAATGTGGTGCTGTAGTAGCAGCTTTAATATACCTAAAATGATCCTGGGTGTCATGAGAATGAAAAAATCTGACATTTACTATTGGAGGAGCATCGCGATCAAAATGGCTGAAAAGGTGCAAAAGGCCATATCACCCCTAGTTGGTAAAGAAGAAGCTGGTGAAATAATAAAAATGGGCGCTGATGGGACGCCGACAAAATTAATAGATCTTGTGGCCGAGGACGAGACCATAAATGTGCTGGAGAATACAGGAAGACCCGCCACATTAATCAGTGAAGAGATAGGATACCTCAAGATAGGTCAACAAGAAGGTTCAGAGCCTAGGATAATATTCGTTGTTGACCCCCTAGATGGTACGACAAACGCTATCAAAAATATACCATTCTATGGCATATCCATTGCAATTGCAGAATATCATCCAGGGGATGTTCTACCATCACTAGCAGATGTTAAAATGGGATTCGTTAAAAATTTCGCCACAGACGACATCTATGAGGCCCTAAAAGGGCGTGGAGCATTCTTAAACAATGAGAGGATAAAACCATCCAAACAAGAGGCAATAGAGGAATCTTCCATGGGCGCCTTCATATATGGTACCAAATTCCCCAAAATAGATAACATATGTCGTATCATCCGTAGGATGCGAATCCTAGGCTCAGTAGCATTAGAACTCTCATATGTTGCCAATGGTTCATATGATGCATTCATGGACCTGCGAGGCAATCTAAGGATAGTTGACATAGCCGCCTCAAAGTTAATAGTTGAAGAAGCCGGGGGCATAGTCACCAATGAGAAGGGAGAACCCATAGATGGTCTTCTAAATGTTAAGGAGCGCACTTCACTTATAGCAGCTGGTAACAAGCGCTTACACCATGAAATAATGAAGACATTGGAGGTTATCTAATGCGCATGGGTGTTGTGGCGCGCCTAGACATTCCCAAGGCCATTAAAATGGCAGAGAAAGTAATCGAATTTCTAATAGAAAATGGTGTTGAAGTCTCCATTGACACTTCACTAGCAGAGAAAATCCCAGAATTCAAAGACTTGGCAAAAGAATTAAAGGATATGGATGTTGACATCATATTAACAATTGGAGGGGATGGGACAATACTACGCGCCCAAAGTTTCATAGATGGGAAGAAAATACCACTACTTGGGATAAACATGGGTACAGTCGGATTTCTAACAGAGATAGACCCCAAGAGCGTGTTCTCAGACCTCAAAGAGGTTTTGAAAGGACGTTATACAATCGAGGAGCGCACACGATTAGATGTCTATCACCATGATAAGTTACCATCAGCCCTCAACGAAGTTGTTATGATGACAAGAGAACCTGCAAAAATGTTACACATCCAAATACTAGTCGACAACGAAGTCGTTGAAGAATTAAGGGCTGATGGGATAATAGTAGCCACTCCAAGCGGCTCCACAGCATACTCCATGTCAGCCGGCGGCCCCATTGTCGACCCAAGAGTAGAAGCATTCCTAATAGTCCCAATATGCCCCTTCAAATTAAGTGCAAGGCCCCTAGTAGTATCTGATGAAAGCAAAATAAAAATAAGACTATTAAAAAAGGGTAAAAAGGCAGTGGCAGTTGTAGACGGCCAATTCAAAGAAGAGATAAACTACATGGAAGAACTAGTCTTCCAAAAATCAGAAAACAGAGCATACTTTGTAAGACTAACCAAGAATTTTTACAAGAAAGTTAGGGAAAAACTAATCGAAGGTGGCATAAAACCCAACAAAGAATAGTCCAAGGGTGCATTATAATGGAAGCACTCGTAGTGGATCTCACCCACGGTGGCATCACCATCGCACTCGAACTCAAAAAACAATTTAACCAAGTGCTGGCCTGGGACATCTACAACAGCCTAGATCAAAAAAAGAAGAAACTTCTAGAAGAAAATGGCATCAAACTCGTTGACAAAATCCCAAAATCAGATAACCTGAAGATAATAGCACCCATACACTGCCCCCTCAACCTAAAAATTGACTACACACACCATGAAATGGTAAAAATCCTATTATCAGATGATGAAAGACTGGCCAAAACACCCATAATAGAAGTTACAGGGGTTAAAGGCAAAACAAGTGTTGTATGGATGCTTAAAGAGATCCTGAAACCAAAAAAGCCGCTTACACTCAGCAGCCTAGGAGTTTTTCTATCCTCAGAAAAGGGTGATGAAAAACTTAAAGAAGACATCAGCATAACACCCGCCAGCATAATAGAAGCCGTGAAACTTGCCAATGGCCGAAACTACCAAACATGCATATTCGAATCTTCACTAGGAGGAACAGGTCTTGCAGATGTTGGAATACTAACCAACATAGTAGAAGACTACAATATACAAGGGGGTAGAGAAAAAGCAAGCACAGCCAAAACCCAGATATTCAAGAGTAAAATCACCTGCTGTGAACATACAGCCTACAAAAAATACTATAACTCATTTAAAAATGTGAACACATTCTCCCTAACAGAAAATGATGCTAATCTCCACCCACATGATATAAACTACGGTCTTGAGAAAACTAACCTAAAAGTACATGTGAAAAACCTCAAAACAGTAACAGGCAAAATATATGACATGAAATTTCCCATTGAAAGTTTCGCCCCAGCCCCACATTACCTACTCAACCTACTAGCAGCAATAGCAGGCGCCCTAACCCTCGATACCAATATAAACTTGATAAAAGAAGGGCTTAGAAACTTCAAAGGTGTTAAGGGTAGGAGTTCCCGGCGCCACATTGGAGAAAAGATAATAATAGAAGAGATAAACCCGGGTATAAATTCAGAGGCGATAAAATACACCCTAAAGATGGTGGAGAACATCAAGGACCCTATAATAATACTAGGAGGAGACTATGGGGTCACCTGCGAAGAAATAGATGAAAATAAAACCGCCAGTATACTTAAAAATTTTACAAAGGAAATTATATTAACCGGAGAACTAGGAAAAAACATCCGAAAAAAACTCGGCAAAAAAACAATTCCATATATTAAAAATAGAGAGGATGCGCTAAGACATGCGCTTTCAACCACCAAAAAGCATATCATACTAATTTACCGCTCAGAATATTCTAAACTCCAAGAAAGATAAAAAGGGAGGATAATCTTGAAAGTAGGGACAAGAGGAAGCCGACTCGCACTCATACAAACAGATGATATCATAACCAAACTTTCAAATATAAAACCCATCCAAATAAAAAAGATCATAATAAAAACAAGTGGCGACAAAATAAAAAATTCACAATTATATAAAATCGACAGAAAAGGAATATTCACAAGAGAACTAGACAAAGCAGTGCTAGAAGAAAAAGTGGACTTCGCAGTCCACAGCCTAAAAGACGTTCCAACAGAACTAAACGAAGACTTAACAATAGCAGCAGTCCCCAAAAGGGAATCACCACACGAAGTCCTAGTATCAAAATTAGACTGGGACGAACTACCAGCCAACTCAAAAATAGGCACCAGCAGCCTCCGAAGAGAAGCCTTCTGCAAACACCATAAAAAAGAATTCAAACTAGAACCCCTACGCGGAAACATAGACACCAGAATAAAAAAGGTCAGAGAAGGGGAAATAGACGCCACTATAATGGCAGAAGCCGGATTAAAACGCCTAGGACTAGAAGAAAACATTAAAAGGAGATTCCCCCTCAAATATATAACTCCACCCGCCGGTCAAGGAGCCCTAGCAATCATAACAAGAAAAGACAACCCACACCTCAACCTAATAAAAAAACTAAACCACTATAAGTCATTGCAAGAAGTTAAAGCCGAAAAAACTGTCCTCAAAGAATTAGGAGTTGGCTGCCAATGGCCCCTAGGTGTTGTGGCCCAAACAAAAGGTAAAAAACTATGCTTATATAGTATCCTTTTATCAAGGGAAGGTGATATATTATCCCAGATAACCTTAAATGGTCCGATCAATAAAGCCCAAGAGTTGGGTAAAAGAGTTGCGAATAAAATGGAGGATTACATTTGAGAAAGGTAAATGTAGGAGTAATCGGCGTAGGAGCAATGGGTTACAATCATGCAAGAGTCTATCATCGCCTTAAAAACGCCAATCTTATAGCAGTAGCTGATATAATGGAGAAAACGTTGCAGAAAACTTCAAAAAAATATGGCGTCCGTGGTTACCTAGAATATAATAACCTACTCAAAATACCGGAGATAGAAGCTGTAAGCATCTGCGTCCCCACAACAAAACACTACAATGTGGTCATGGATGCGATAGAACATGGAAAACACGTACTCGTGGAAAAACCCATCGCATTCACACTAAAAGAAGCCAAGGATATGGTGAAAGCCGCCCAAGAAAAAGGGGTGAAACTCGCCACAGGACACGTTGAAAGATTCAACCCAGCCGTGAAAAAAGCAAAAGAGCTCATAGAAAATGATGTTATCGGTGACGTGGTATCAGCATCCGCAAAGAGAGTTGGACCATTCCCACCAAGGATAAAAGATGTTGGCGTGACAATAGACCTCGCCATACATGACCTAGATGTGATGCATTACTTATTCGACGAACCAGTAACCGAAATCTACGCCACCATGGGAAGCATACTCGAAAAATCCCAATTCGAAGATCATGCAGAGATAATGGCAAAATTTGAAAGTGGAATAACAGGCATGCTAGAAGCTAACTGGTTAACCCCCTATAAAAGGAGGAAACTAGCAATCACAGGCACCGACGGGATAATAAACATAGATTACATAGATCAAAGCATAGATGTTTATGGTAAATTTGCCCAGGACGTGGAAATAGAACATGAAGAACCATTAAAAAATGAGATAAAATCATTCCTCATGGCAATCATAAACGATAAAAAACCAGAAATAACAGGAGAAGATGGAATATATGCTCTTAGAACAGCCCTCGCAGCTATAAAATCGGCGAAGGAACATCGCCCCATAACATTAAATGGGGATTTATAAGGTGTGGAAAAATGACTGAAAAACTTATAAAAAAAGCTCAAAAGCTCCGAGAGAGAGGTTTCACCACAGGAGAAATTGCAGATGAACTCAACGTCTCAAAAGACACAGCAAGATGGTTAACCCTCCAAACAAGTGTTAAATCCATAAAAAAGGCCCCATTAGATTTCGCTATAAACTGGGAAAGCCTTGGTGGGAGCTCCACTCGCATGAGACATGTTTCAGCTGCCATGGCAGACATGGCACTAGAATACGGTAAGATAGATGTAGTACTCGGGATCGCGATTAGTGGCATACCATTCGCCACCCTCATGGCCGATGAAATAGCCTCAAAGATGAAAAAAGACATATCACTAGCAGTTTTCCACCCAAGAAAACATAGGAAGGGTGAAGATGCTCAAGGAGCTATAAGTAGCAATTTTGCAAAGGTTAAAAATAGGAAGGTTCTAATAGTAGATGACGTGATAACAAGTGGAAGAACCATAAAAGAAGCCGTAACAGTGTTAAAAAGTCAAAAGGCAACTCCAATCGTGGTAACTGTACTTATAGACAAGAAAGGTATTTCAAAAGTTGATAACGTTCCCGTAGCATCGCTAATAAAAGTAAAAAGGCTAGGATAAAAGAAAACTTTTAGGGTCTGTATCTTAAAATCGCCCCTATACCACCAAAAGCCTTTAAAAGTTGTATTCCCTCCTCAGTCTCAGTTGATATTATCTCAACCTCAGAACCCACCATCTCAGCGATTTCCACAAGGTCATCAACAAGATCTCGAGAATCTAGCATCTTCATTTCATCATTACACTTAGGACAAGGCCTAGATTCATCACCCTTTACAGTTACATCCATTTTATATCCACAAGATGGACATTCATAGGTAGCTCTCCTTGCCTTAAGATCCTCTGATAATAAAAGCACCTCCACCGCACCCATTTGCAGATAATTTCTCACCTCATCTTCTCCATAAGCTGCAAGTCCATCCTCGTTTATGAGTTCACTGAGAAACCTCTGGACTAATTTCTTCTCCCTCATCACATCAATTTCCGTTAAAACATCCATTGATTTGTCGATAACTTCCCTTATACCAAATTCGCCAGTATAAGATGTGTCAACAGTTGTTATAATCTTCTTCTTAACCTCATGATGAAGGTAATCGCCCTTGACGAAATCTTCCTTAGTATGACCAGGCCCTCCAATTATAACCCCTTTAAGATCAGGTATTGATAAAAAAGCCTCATTCATATGCTCCCCTATCCTTTTAAGGAATTCATGGGCTGCTAATTCTATCAGTCGATCGAATCTTCGCTGTGACTGGCCTCCTGCCTTGTGTTTTCCTGGAACGCCACTGGTAAGGGTTTTCAAGATTTCAATCCTCTTACCCTTTAAGAGTGCTAGTGTAGCCTCTTTACGGTCCAAAACAGCCAAACCATAAATTTCCTTCTCTTCCAGCATCTCTTTTAGGGGTTCGAGATAAAATTCAGAATTACAATGATATATATAAGTTTTTATAGGTTCTGGTGGCTCGAAGACATATGTTTCCATCTTTTCTGTGCCTGGTCCTCCCCTGGGTATCATACCAACGAACATTACCAGACCATTCTCTGGCGGACGGGGGAACAGTTTCAAACGTTGCATTATAACCTCTATAGCTGACTGAACGTTTTTTCTAGTCTGTTTACTTTTAATATTAGCACTTTGGCTCAGCTCTTCCCTCATATGCTTAGCCACGTCACTTATCTGCCTATCAGGTGGTATGTATACTGATACAAGCTCAGTACCTCTACCCTTCTTTCCTGCGAGTTCCTCTAAAGTCCTCCTAAATTCATAGAGTCTCTTTGATGATACTTTACCCAAATAGATCACTCCTTTCATGAGAAAAATTTCAGCCAAATGTCTAAACTTTATAATAGATTATAACATTACAAACTAATATAATCCCCCCCAAAATTTAAATAAATTTCTCATCAAAAAAAAGGGTGAAGCTCATGAAGATAGTGATTACAATCGGCGGATCCGTCATAATGGAGAAATTCAATCCAAAAATCTTCAAGGAATATGCCAGGATTTTAACCTCCTTACAAGATGGTAACAGGATATTCATAGTTGTAGGTGGGGGTAACCCTGCAAGAGATTATATAAGATTAGCAAGGGGACTCGGAGCAAACGAAGCCCAATGTGACAATGTTGGGATAGAAGTCACACGCCTCAATGCGAAAATGCTTATAATAGCCCTTGGTGAAAACGCTTATCCAATCGCACCCCATAATTTCAATGAAGTACTTCAATATTCTGCAACAGGTAAGATCGTGGTTATGGGTGGAACAGAACCCGCCCATAGTACAGATGCAGTTGGCGCCATACTCGCCGAACTTGTAGATGCTGACATACTCATCAATCTAACCTCAGTAGACGGGTTCTATGACAAGGATCCCCACAAATACCCTGATGCCCGCCTCTATAAGAAGATAACAGCCACAGAGATGCTTAACCGATTCAAAGATAAAGACTGGAAGGCGGGAACCTATGAATTCCTCGACTTAACAGCAATACATCTCATAAAAAGATCAAATATCAAGAGCATAATAACAAATGGTAAGGATCCCATGAACCTTATAAAAGCCCTAAAAGGCGAGGTTGGCACTAAAATAATCCCAGAGTGACCTCCCTCCCAATATGAAACTTTGCAAATTTGAGGAGACCCCATGGCTTCACACCCCCTCCCGGGGACTGTCATGGGCCCCGCACCTTTTATTAAGGAGTGGGCTGCAAAAAAAGGGTAGTATTCAAATTTAACTTATCTCGCCCGTCCCAATTGTGCATCCCCCATTTGGGGGGGTTTTTTACAAGTAACAGTAAATAAAAAAAGTGGAGGCTGAATTATGGTAGAACCACATAGACATTGCCCAGTTTGTGGCAAACCCATACCCTTAGAGGAGGGAACATGTTCCAAGAAATGTGCAGAAGTTCTAATAAAAAACCAGCAAAGGGTTATGAGAACACGACTCATATTCTATATTCTACTAGCAGTATTCGTAATCATCTGGCTATTCGTAGTATTAAAATAAGGTTTTAGAGTATAATAAGCCCATAGATGATCAAGATCACCCCTATGATTATCCCTAGGAATACTGGGTTAAGGGCGAGTATACCCACAACAATGTATACTATTCCAACAAGCACCCCCAGAAATCCGATTGTCCTTGTAACATGCGCATCCCATGCAGAAAAAACAATTATAAGACCTGCTATCATGAAAAGCAAACCTGTAAGATACAACCAAATTCCTAAAAGAACACTTATAGATATAACCTGGAATGCTAACAAAGCCCCAATAATGATTAATATAACCGCGAATATGAACCATAAAACCGAAGTTCTCCTATAATATCTCTCTCTCAGAGCATTTAAGACCATCCAAAGTCCAATAAGAAGCAAGATTACACCAGAGAACATGCTAATAGCCTTAACCCCACCCATGGGAGATAACAAAAAAATAATACCTATAATAATAGAGAGTAAACCAGCCCATTTCCTAGATACCATTCACTTCACCAGTTATTTTATATTTCCTTAATGATTCATAAATGTTATCCCAGAGTATACCAGCAAAGAAACTATCTGAAAAAAGTGTTAATATGAACCGTTTAACCATCACAGGCATAATATTCATGATAATAGGGATTATATTATTCGCATCAGACGTTATAGACCTATTTATAACACCATTCACCCACATATTCCTCACAGGATCCTCAGAAGGAAAAGACATTATACTATTCCTGTTAATGGGAAGCATGCTAATCCTAAGCCCATATATTAAGCCCAAGAGGGATAAAAATTTTTATCTTCTCATCACAATAATATTAACCATTTCAAGTTACATTATAATAATCATAACAGAGTTCCTCATAAGGGCCAGGATGGGTGTTAATCCATTCACAACATTCATAACTTTCAATCCACCGGCCACAACAAGCATTACCCACAGCCACGTTTTTAAAGCGTCTTTAAGCCCCCTTACAAGTTTAATAGCCCCCACCCATATACATACAGCATCATCTCTCAACAGTTACATCCCACCATTCCTATTACCCTGGCTCCTGATAACTTTACCCCTCATCTACCTTTTTGGTGTTCTTTCCCTTGGTGATCGTCGAGACTTCCATAAGATGATATTGATATTCGCAATAGCCACAACCATCATAGGCATAATAGATGGAGGTCTTTTCTCCACACCAGCCATGGTAGGCCTAGCAGGGATGCTGGGTATGAGGGCTTTAAAGGTCCCATTCTCTCCAAAGAATCTTATAAATCCTTCAATAATAATAGCATCCCTCATAATCCTAAGGATAGTAATGGGTTTAATATTATCAACTCCAGGATACTATGAAGTGACCATCCTACAACCAAAAGAAAACATAGAACTAAAAGATTTTAAGATAGTTTCAACTGAAAAACTAGATGATAAAATGATAATAAGATTGTCACCAGATTACAATGAAATCATATTAATAAACCAGCTCATAAAAGCCCTTAATGGCAAGTGTCAAGGTTTCCTCATCACATGGAACTTCTATTCATTCTTCTAGGAGGGCTGATAAAAAAATGAAACTCAGTATAATCATACCAACATACAATGAAGAAGAGTATCTTCCAGGGCTTCTTGAAAGCATAAAAGGTCAAGAATTCAATGATTATGAGATTATAGTAGCCGATGCCAATTCAAAAGACAAAACTAGAAAAATAGCTGAAAATTATGGTTGCAAGATCGTTAAAGGAGGTCTTCCGGCTGAGGGTAGGAATAATGGGGCTGCCATCGCCAAAGGAGAACTCCTATTATTCCTTGACGCAGATGTTATCCTAACCAATGGTTATCTTAAAGAGGCCGTCGAAGAGTTTGAAAGAGAAAACCTTGGCATAGCAATAACACAAATGATACCATTATCAACCAAAAAACGGGATAAAATACTCCACGAATTTGCTAACAGGTTCATGATACTCACAGAATCCATAAAACCGCACGGGGCTGGCTGTTGCGGTATATTAACACGGAAAGAACTCCATGAAAAAGTTGGAGGTTTTGATGAATCTTTAGATTTCGGCGAAGACACCGACTATATAGAAAGAATAGGAAAGATAAGCAAATTCAAAGTCTTGAGAAAACCACGCCTACTCGTATCCATAAGAAGACTTGAAAAAGAGGGATTAAAAGACCTTGCATTCAAATACACGAAGAGCACACTCTGTGATTTCCTAGGTAAAAAGTTAAGCGCCTCAGAATTAAATTACACTTATGGGCACTCTGCAAAAAGACGGAAAAGGATCCTATATTCAGTATGTGGAGAGGGTATGGGGCATGCTATAAGAAGCGGAGTAATACTAAAAGAACTCGTCAAAGACTATGACGTGCTAATATTCGCAAGCGACCGAGCCTACAAGTATCTTAAAAACAAATTTGATAACGTCTATGAAATATATGGTTTCAACACAGTATACGAAAACAATGAGGTTAACGACCTTAAAACCTTCCTACAAGCCATGAAAACCTTTCCAAGAGACCTTAAAGAAAATCTCAGCCTACTATATAAGATGGCCCGAGATTTTAAACCAGAAGTCGTAATATCAGATTTTGAATTTTATGCAAGCCTCATAAGCAACATGTTAAGAATACCCCTCATAAGCGTGGATAACATGCACGTAATCACAGAATGCAATATAGAATATCCAAAAAAATATAGAAAAGACAAGCTAAAGGCCGCGGCTGTTATAAGATCATTTATCATAAGACCAAAAAGATATATTATAACAAGTTATTTCTTCCCAAAAATCAAAAACCCTGAAAAGGTTGTTATGTTCCCACCCATCCTAAGAAAAAAGATAATGAATCTGAAACCATACTATGGCGATCATATACTTGTTTATCAGACAAGCAAATCCAATATAAAACTATTAAAGACCCTTAAAAAGATCAATAGAAAATTCATCATATATGGTTTCAATAAGAATAAAATCGATGGTAACCTATATTTCAGAAGATTTAATGAGAGTGAATTTTTCAATGATCTTAAATCAGCTGCTGCAGTGATCACCAACGGAGGATTCACACTTATAAGTGAGGCTCTTTACCTTAAAAAGCCAATTTATAGCGTCCCGGTTAAAGGACAGTTTGAACAAATCATTAATGCAGTCTACCTTGAAAAACTAGGCTATGGCGAATTCCATGAAGAAGCAGATAAAAAATCCATTGAAACATTCCTAGAAAAACTGCCAGTTTATAGAAAAAATTTGGAAAAATATGAGGGAGGAGATAACACAGCCCTCATAAGGGAACTTAAAAGGACCATTGAAGAATTCTCAAGATAAAATTATAAGGTTACACCCATATCCAACTGTTCTGTAAGTTCCTTGTATCTGTTCCTTATCGTTACTTCGGTCACACCTGCAACCTCTGCAACATCCCTCTGGGTTTTCCTTTCACCAAGCAATACTGATGCTATGTAAAGTGCTGCTGCCGCAACCCCAGTAGGGCCTCTACCTGATGTAAGACCCTTTTTCATGGCCTTTTCGATTATTTCAATGGCCTTTGATTGGACTTCCCCAGATAATCCTAGTTCTGTTGCGAATCTTGGCACATAATCCACAGGTGATGTTGGAGGCAATTTAATATTCAATTCACGTGTTAAGAACCTGTAGGTGCGGCCAACCTCTTTTTTACTCACTCTTGAAATTTCCGCGATCTCATCAAGTGTCCTTGGGACGTTGCATCTTCTGCATGCTGCATATAGTGATGCTGCGACCACTCCTTCGATGCTTCTACCTCTTATAAGTTTATTTTCAACTGCTTTTCTATATATCATTGATGCAGCTTCTCTCACGCTCCTTGGGAGTCCAAGATTTGAAGAGTCGCGATCTAATTCGCTTAGGGCATAGGCTAGGTTTCTCTCTGTAGCACCAGAGATTCTGATTTTTCTTTGCCATTTCCTTAACCTGTACCATTGGGCTCTGTTTCTCGCTGGGATGTCTCTGCCGTAGATGTCCTTGTTTCTCCAGTCTATCATTGTTGATAGTCCCTTGTCGTGGATTGTGTAGGTTAGGGGTGCTCCTACTCTTGTTCTTTTGTCGCGTTGTTCATGGTCGAATGCTCTCCATTCTGGTCCCATGTCTAATAGATTATCATCTATGACTAATCCGCATTTCCCGCAGACAATCTCGGCTCTTTCATAGTCTCCTCTAAGGTCTCCTGATCCGCATTCTGGGCATTTTTCGATCTCTGATAGGTCAGTTTTCATTTTTATTTTTTCCTTCTTCGTTTTTTTCGCCCCCATTCTCTTTCTATATATAAAGTCTTTCCAACTCGGTTCTCAAATTTTTTTAAATTTATTGCACGAATTGGTTTTATAAGAATATATGGCATTTTCGTCGGACCGAAGATATCCTGGACTTTACCAATTAATTGCCTCTGGGAAGTGAAGACCTTGGCTCCGAAAGGTGGTGTGCTCTTTGAACGTGCTATGATATTCCCTCGATTAGAAATGTGTGAAATTTTTCCAAGCACCTTCATAGTACAACCGAAAATTTTATATATTATATGTTTCAGAGGTAGTATATAAAGTTTTCGGTGTCAAAATTTATATTACACCAAAATGATCCTTCAAGATTTCTGAACCCTTGACAAGTGAACTATCCCTTGCTTACACAAGCGGCTTCTCCAGATCTATTGACTTTGCATTAAAGACTTCATTTTGAAATTCTGGGGGGTACGGATCCCCCCACGCTTCTCATTAATACATGGACTATACTCTACTCTCTGTTCGGATGACTTGATGGGGAGTATCACCCTTAAGATTTCCTTAACACGCAGAATATCTAAACTTACCCCCACACACTATGTAATCCCCATGGGGGGTACTTACAAGTAACAGAAAAATAAATTCCCTCTGTGCCCTTGTTCAGATTATCCTTGGCGATTTTTCACGATTAACCTTCCATAATATATAGCGGCTAGAAAACCAAGGAAAGTTGGGGTTATATAACTAGCTAACCTGTCAATCACACTCGCCGCCATAACATGATCCGCGGATACGCCAGCAACTGCAAAAAGAGCGACAAGTATACCCTCCCTCAATCCAAGGGAACCTGGAAGTAATGGTAAAAGCGATATTAGAATCCCCACAGTATAAATTATAATCAAGGGGGCGACAGGTACTTCCACACCAATAGCCCAAAAACAAATATAAATGCGGGCTAAATCTAAAAACCACATAATCAAAGAAAACAAAAAACCCGCCACTAACACTTTCCTGTCAGTTAATGCCATGGAAAATCCACGACTAAACCTGTTAACATAAAATATTATTCTATCCTTCAAATTCTTGAATTCGAACTTTCTACGGGTTATATTCCTGATAAAAGGTAAAACAGATTTCGCTATGCCTAAAACTATCCTCTGGGCAACATCTCGCCTAGCCCCAGCATAAATCACCAAAGAAAAAACTATTATAGTGAATATTATAAGGAAACTAACGATTAAACGCGTCCAAATAGAAACTTTCCATGTCATGATAAGAACAGCTGAAAGTAAGGATATTATAGCGAATGGTATGAACTCAAACACCCTATCAGCAGTTGAAGACGCGAAGCCTATCTCAAATGGCGTTCCCGTAACCTCAAAGAGAAGATAAGCCCTTAAAGGTTCTCCACCAGCAGAACCCGGCGTTATATTATTCCCAAAAATGCTCGCCAGTAACATAAGGAATAACGAAAAAAAATCAGGCGCCTCATCAACAAGATTAAGTATCAACCTCCAACGTAAAGTCCACACAACAAGAATCATAGCCTCAAAAACAAAATTCAAAGCCAAGAAAAATGGATCAGTCCTTTCCAAAGCAGAAAGTATCCCCTCAAACCCGGCAAAGAAACTTAGAATAAATATTAAAATTGCAACAACCAAAAATGATAATATAATCGTCTTTTTATGCTCTCTTATATAATCAAAAATGTTTCGGCTTTCCTCCATCCTATAAACATCCAAAAAATTATTTTAAGCCGAGTATCCTTGAAAGCGGAACCCCATCCTCAATCTGCCATTCTATATTAGATTCTTTCATCTTAATTTTTAATGCCCTTTCTATAACCATATTAAAGAGTTCCTTTGGGATTATCACTATACCTGACTCATCACCAAAAACATAATCTCCAGGTCTGATCCTTACACCTTCACACTCTAATTCAATGTTAACTTCACCCATGGCCAAGGGTTTCCCAGCATTCGGCACAACCTTTTTTGAAAAAACAGGAAAATCTAATCTGCTAATGGCATCAAGATCCCTGCAAGCCCCATATATTATTGTGCCAGCGATTTTCTTTTTCCTAGCAGTCTTAGATGTTAATTCGCCCCACACCGCATTTTCATCCCCTTCTGTCATTATAAAGATAACATCTGATTCGCTTGCATGGTCAATGGCCTTCACTGATGTCCCCCAGTCATGATCTTTTGTCTTTGCAGTTACTAGGGGTCCGAAGATTTTCATCCTGTTTAATGGTTTTAGGGAGTGTATTGCACCATTATAACCGGATATTTCGTTTAGGGCATCGGAAACTTGGGGTGTTGAAAGTTTGAAAATTTGGGTTTTTTCACCCGTAAAATTCTTGAGAAGATTTTTAGGCGATATTCTCCCTTCTATCTTCATAGGATCAATCCTGTGGTGTTGTAACCTCTTCTACCATGACTTTACCAGCCACTACCTCATCTACGCTGTGTATCGAACCGCCATATTTTTCTATGGCCTCTGTTATCTCTTCGAAATCCAGATCATTCCCTTGGATGGTTACTTTAATGTTTTCTGTCTCTTTGTCGATTTCCATGAGGGTTATGTTAACTCCCTCAACACCTTTAAGTTCGCTCAAGTATACTGCATAGTATGGTATTATAGGATCATGGGGTTTTAGTATATCTAATACAATCCTAATAAGGCCCTTCGCCACCTTATTTTCCTCCAAAAAATTTATTATCTTTTCCCTAATTTTCTCTATTAACTGAGGGGATATTTAAAGTTTATAGCCTCACTAGAGGGTGATGGCCTATTCCTCTTTAGATTTATATATTAGTATATCATATAATTATAGATACTAATGGTTATTAAAGGTTTTAAAATGACACTGGGAAGATTACAGCGTTTAACTGAAGAATTGGATGAAATCAGATATTACAGCGAACAGGGAGTTCCGATTTTAATAGAAGGGAAAAGAGACGAGGAAGCTCTTCAAGAACTTGGAATCAGAGGCGAATTCATAAAAGTTTCAGGGTCATCATCAAATTTATCCGAAATTGCAGATTCAGTCGCCAGATTATCATCAATGGTGATAATTCTCACAGATTTTGATAGGAAGGGTAACCAGTTGGCAAAAAGACTCCAAATGGAGATAGAGAGCCTAGGCTGTTACCCAAATTTACAGATACGCAAAAGGATAATGGGGATGACAAGGAAATACATAAAAGACATACAAAGTCTTCCCAAGTACATACAAAGGTTACAGATGGAGATCTCTCCATACCCTTTTCAATACAACTCCATCTATTAGCCATCAAAACTTCATAGGGGGATTATCATGGGAAAAGAAGAAATAAGCACAACTAAATATCTTATTCACGCTCAAATTAACGCTAATGGGATTGTTGAAAAACCGGATGTGGTAGGTGCAATATTCGGACAAACAGAAGGACTACTAAGTAATGATCTCGACCTTAGAGAACTGCAAAAAACCGGAAGAATAGGAAGAATCAAAGTCAACATAACATCAAGAGGCGGTAAATCAAAAGGGGAAATAATAATACCCTCAAGCCTAGACAGAGTCGAAACAGCCATACTAGCAGCATCACTAGAAACCATAAACAGAGTAGGACCATGCGAAGCCTACATCCAAGTTACAAAGGTCGAAGACGTGAGGGCTGTGAAAAGAAAAAAAGTAGTTGAACGTGCAAAGGAAATCTACGCCACTATGATGGAAGAAGTGACACCAGAAAGTCTTAAAATGATCGAAGAAGTGAAAGAGGCTATGAGAGTCCATGAAATAACAGAATACGGCGAGGAGAAACTGCCAGCAGGCCCCAATGTAGCCACATCCGATGCAATCCTAGTCGTGGAAGGAAGATCAGACGTCCTAAACCTGCTAAAACACGGCATCAAAAATGCAATCGCAGTAGAAGGCGTGAACATACCAAAAACCGTGGCAGAACTCACCCATAAAAAAACAGCAACGGCCTTCGTAGATGGTGACAGGGGCGGAGAACTCATCCTAAAAGAACTCCTACAAGTAGCAGACATAGACTATGTCACAAGAGCCCCAAAAGGAAAAGAAGTGGAAGAACTCGGAAAAGACGAGATAATGGTCGCCCTCAGAAACAAGGTGCCAGTAGAACAAATCTACCACGAACTAGGCATGCCAGCAAAGAGCAAAAAAGCAGAAGACAAAATGTTATTATTAAAAAACATCCTCACTGAACTAGAAGGTTCAGGTAACGCCGAAATCCTAGATGACGCGCTTAACATCCTAAAAGAAGTTAGAGTCGAAAACCTTTACGACGAACTAAAACATGTCAACAACCACCCCTATGCCATAGTATTTGATGGAGTGGTAACCCAACGCCTAGTTGACATGTCACACGAAAAAGGGGTGAAATATCTAGTCGCCATCAGAAGCGGCGAAATCGTGAAAAAACCCCAAGACATCAAGATAATAACAAATAATTGAAGGATTTAAAATGTATGTTGACATGCGAAAAGAAACCCTCAATGACATCGAAAGCACAAAAGATATAAAAATACCAGAGGACCCCCTCGAAAGAGTCATAGGCCACGACAATATAATGCCAATGATTAAAATCGCCGCGAAACAGAAAAGGAATCTCTTACTAGTCGGCCCCCCGGGCATAGGTAAATCACTCCTTGCACAAGCAATCTCATTCCATCTCCCCCCACCATCCGAAGAGATAATAGTCGTACACAACCCAGAACAACCCGAAAGGCCATTCGTAGAAGTTAAAAACAGAAAAGAGATAGAAAACGAACTACTAGAAATGGAAATGGCCGAAGGAGAGCTAATAGACCCTCAAAGCGCGCCAGACGCGGTTGCGGAGAGACTAGGGTTCAAATGTGTGCACTGCGGTGAATACAGCAGCGCATACACCAGCATCTGCCCCAAATGTGGAGGCGAAAAATTCGCCCACATCAACGCCCGACGAAAACACCTTGGAGACCTGCTGGGAATGTTTGAGATGAGCTCAAACAACCTCAAAGTCCCCCAGAAAAGAGTTACAACAACAAGAATCATCAACGGCGTTGAAGAAGTAGTTATCTACGAAAGAGTGGGTGGAGACGAAATAAAAGTCCTAGATCAGAGAGCATTAGAAAAAAGACGACAGATCGTGGAAGAAAAACCAAGAAACGTAATAGTACCCCTAGAACGTAAAACATTCATCCAAGCCACAGGAGCCAGCGAAACAGAACTTCTAGGAGATGTGAGACACGACCCCTACGGCGGACACCCAGACCTCGGATCACAACCCTACGAAAGAGTAGTACCAGGAGCAATACATGAAGCACACGAAGGAGTACTATTCATAGACGAAATAGTCCACATAGCAAGCCTACAAAGATACATCCTAAGTGCAATGCAAGACAAAACATTCCCAATCATAGGAAGAAACCCACAAAGCGCCGGCAGCTCAGTTAAAGTCGAAGACGTCCCCTGCGACTTCATATTCATAGGAGCATGCAACATCATAGACCTACAATACATACTACCACCCCTCAGATCAAGGATACAAGGAGAAGGCTACGAGATACTAATGAACACAACAATGCCAGACACCGAAGAAAACCAGGCCAAACTAGCACAATTCGTAGCCCAAGAAATAGAAATGGACGGTAAAATCCCACCAGCAAAAGTAGACGCGATCAAACTCATAATAGAAGAAGCAAAAAAGCGTGCAAGACTCATAGATGACATGGAAGACTCATTAACATTAAGACTCAGAGACCTCGGTGGAGTGGTGAGAATGGCCGGAGACCTCGCTGTAATGCAAGAAAGCGAATATATAACAGCTAAACACGTTGAAACCGCGATAAAAAAGGCCATACCAGTAGAAGAACAGATAATAAAAAAATATAAAACCTATGAAAACGCGCTCCAAAAAGACCTCTCAAGCTCTCAACACATACGCAAATTCCAAGGCCACCATGAAAACATAGACAGAAGCTACATGTAAAATCTCCAAATCCACAAAATAGAATTTTTTCGGGATAACAAACATGAAAACAGAAAGTAGTCGCCATAAAACTCAAGGTATATTAAAACATTTCCCTGAGATGATGGAAGACTACCTAATCGAACTTGAAATCAGAAACTACTCCCTAAACACAATAAAAACTTATAAATCCATCCTAAATAATTTCCACAAATTCCTAGAGGATGAGGAAAACTTAGATGACAACATTTCAAGATCATTCAAAAAATATATAAGGTACTTGAAAAGGGAGAAGAAGGTATCCCAAAATTATATATACCTTGTAACCATCGTTATTAAAAAATTCTTCGAATTCCATAAAATGGACCACCTAAAAGATATTAAAACCCCAAAAAGGGCAAAATCACTCCCAAAATCATTGAACGAAGATGAAGTGAAAAAATTAATAGATGCTGTGCATGTCATAGGCAATTCAAAACAGCAAAAATTTACAAAAACACGAGACAAACTCATACTCTCACTACTTTATTCCTCAGGATTAAGAGTCTCGGAGCTTGTATCCCTCAAAGTAAATGACATAGACCTTAAAGATAGGACAATACGCATAAGGGGTAAAGGTAACAAAGACCGCATAGTACTATTCGACCAAAAAACAAAAAAACTAATCAAAGACTACCTCAATGAGAGAATCCATGAAAGCGAATACTTATTCATAAACCGCTTCGGCAAACCACTAACAGCACGCTATGTCCAGATAACCATAAAAAATTATGCGAAAAAGGCAGGGATCAAGAAAAAAGTGACACCGCACATACTAAGACATTCATTCGCAACACACCTCCTAAAAAACGGTGTTGACATAAGAGCCATACAACAACTCCTCGGACACTCCAACTTGTCAACAACACAAATCTATACAAGCGTAGACATGGTAACACTAAAAAACCTTTATGACAAGGCCAAACTCCTATAAAAACCATACTTCCACTGTAAAAAAATTGCTCTTCCAGTTAGGGGATAAGTTTTATATACTATAATATAGTAAGTTTTATACCACATATATCAATAAATTTAGATATATTAATGGAGGTATTTTCTGTGGTGCTGCAAGAACTCGCCGATTACATAACATACAATCTCCTGGGACTTGAACCTTCCTCACACCTTGGAAGTGCTGTGAACTTCTTTATCTATGACACGACAAAAATACTCATACTCCTCACAGTCCTAATATTCGCCATATCATTTATCAGAACATATATACCACCACATAAGGTTAAAGAAACCTTGGAAAAGAGGCATAAATATACAGGGAATATAGCAGCAGCCCTTGTAGGAATAATAACACCATTCTGTTCATGCTCAGCAGTACCACTATTCATCGGGTTCGTCGAAGCAGGAGTACCACTCGGCGCAACATTCTCATTCCTCATATCATCACCCCTAATAAACGAAATAGCAATAATACTCCTCCTAGGTTTATTCGGCTGGGAAATAACAGCCATATACATAATATCAGGTTTGATAATAGCCATAATCGGCGGCATAATAATAGGAGAACTAAGATTAGAAAACCAACTCGAAGATTATGTATATGAAACGCTCGAAAAGCTGAAGAAACTTGGAAATCCAAACATTGAAACACCAGACCCCACTTTGAAGGAAAGGTACATCATAGCAAAAAACGAAACAAAAGACATACTACGAAGAGTAACACTCTATATTATCATAGCAATCGCTATAGGCGCATGGATCCACGGATACGTGCCACAAGAGTTCCTCATAAAATATGCCGGTCAAGAAAACTTCCTAGCGGTCCCTGTAGCTGTTCTAATAGGAGTACCATTATATTCAAATGCAGCAGGAACCATACCATTAATATCAGCCCTCATCGAAAAAGGCATGGCCATTGGAACAGCACTAGCACTTATGATGTCAATAACTGCACTTTCACTCCCAGAGATGATAATATTAAGGAAGGTTATGAAACCAAGACTACTCGCTCTATTCATAGCAATACTTGCAATTTCTATAACAATAACCGGTTACATATTCAATTTCATATTATAGAGGTGAAGAAGAGATGAAATTAAGAATCTACGGAGTTGGATGCGCAAACTGCGAAATACTTGAAAAAAACACCAAAGAAGCCGTAAAAGAGCTTGGAATCGAAGCAGAAATCGAAAAAATAGACGACATTGACGCGATATTAGAATCTGGTATAACAGCCCTCCCAGCGCTTGCAATAGAAGGTGAAATTAAAGTTATGGGTAGAATAGCGTCAAAAGAGGAGATAAAAAACCTCCTATCCTAATGGTGGTGATATTAATGGCAAAAGAAGAGAAAGGTTTCGAAGCCAAAATCAAAGCCATGACAACAGGTGGCTGCGCATGCATGACAGGAATCTTAGAAAAGAAGGCCTCAAACCTAAAAAAGGTGATATGTAAAGGATGCGGGAAAATCTTCAGAACAAACCGAGACACAGAATACTGCTACGACTGTCAAAAGAAATTAAGGAGATAATATGAAAATTGCCTTCATCGGCGGAGGGAGAATCGTAAGAATACTCCTAGAAGGACTTAAAAGAGCCGATAAACTACCGGAAAACATATCAGTTTATGACAAAGATGAAAAAGCCCTGGAAAAACTAAAAAAGTTCCCAGTGAAAACAGGGACAGATAACAAGAAAGCAGCGGAAGCAGAGATAATATTCCTAGCAGTACACCCTCCCAACATAGGATCCGTCCTCCAAGAGATAAAAGAATCCCTAAAAAGAGATACCATAATAGTCTCATTAGCCCCTAAAGTGACCATTAAACAAATACGCGACCAGACCAGATCAAAGAAAATAGTCCGCATAATACCAAACGCGCCCTCCATAATCAACAAAGGATACAATCCAATCACATTCTCCAAAAGTATAAAAACAAAAGAAAAAGAGAAACTACTAGAAATCTTAGAGCCCCTCGGAGAATTCCCAGAAGTCGACGAGAATAAACTCGAAGCATACGCTGTTATAACAGCAATGGGCCCCACCTATTTCTGGTTCCAATTCATAGAACTTGAAAAGTTAGCCAAATCCTTTGGAATGGATGCTGATGAGGCTAAAAAGGCCATAGAAAAGATGGTGAAAGGAGCAGTTGACGTCCTTTATCATTCCCAACTCAAAAGAGATGAAATCCTAGACCTTATACCAGTAAAACCTCTAGGTGAAAGTGAGGCTGAGATAAAATCCATTTACAAGAACAAGCTAGATGCCATCTTCAAACAATTAAAAGGATAAGATTATGGTAATAGAAGTTAAAGGTCTCAGCAAAAAGTTCGGGGACATCCAAGCAGTAGACAATATAAGCTTCAACGTCAAAGAAGGTGAAATATTCGGGTTCCTCGGACCCAACGGAGCCGGTAAAACCACCACCGTGAGGATGTTAACAGGCATAATAAAACCAGATAATGGCCAGATAAACATCCTAGGCCATGATATGATAAAAGATCCTATAAAAGTTAAAGAAAAGATAGGAGTCGTCCCAGAAACTTCCAATGCATACATAGATATCACAGGCTGGGAAAATATGATGCTCACCGCCGGACTCTATGACATGCCCAAGGAAATGGCTACCAGACGCTCAAAAGAACTCCTAGAAGATTTCGACATTTACAATAGAAGAGACTACAAGGTTAAAGGTTATTCTAAGGGGATGAAACAGCGGCTAATACTCTGCATGGCACTTCTACACAACCCCCTAATTTTATTTCTTGACGAGCCCACAAGCGGCCTTGATGTTCAAAGCAGCATAAAAATAATAGAGAAACTTAAAAAGATAAAAGAGGAAGGTAAAACAATCTTCCTGACAACCCATAACATGTGGGAGGCCGAAAAACTCTGCGACAGGATAGCCATAATAAACAAGGGAAAAATCGCGGCAATAGACAAACCAAGATTCCTTAAGGAGATAACAGAAGAAATGAAAGAGATTGAGGTAATATTCGAAGAAAAACCCGACTTTGAAAAACTAAAAGAGTTTGTCAGCATAATCCGTAGAGAAGATAAAAGTTTCATAATAGAATCTGAAGACATGACTGATACTATATGGAAGATAGGTAAATTTGCAATGGAAAATAATCTCCAGATAAAATCATTAAATACTCTCACACCCTCACTAGAAGAGGTCTTCATAAAAATAATAGAAGGGAAATAGATTGGGCCAATTAAACCGTGCGCTGACCATAACAAAAAAGAACATCCTTATATATTATCTGAAAGGGCCAGTTATAATATTCGGCGTTCTCATACCAGTATTCTTTTTCTTGGCCTTTATAACTGGGGGTAAACAGTTACCTTGGAGTTTCCTTATAAGTGGACTTACAGCCATGACAGTATTTTTCACCGCAACATCAGTATCCCCAGTAATAATGCCCTGGGAAGCCCAAATGAACACATTAGAAAGACTCATAGCATCCCCAATTTCAATTTATGCGCTAATATTCGGCGACTTATTAGCATCTATTTGCTTCAGTTTCATGATAACCATCATACCCATAATATTAGCATTAGCCACGAATGTAACAATCATGGATCCGCTAACTTTCATCCTGGGGATAATATTGGCTTCTATATGTTTCTCAGCGCTTGGAACGCTATTATCAACCCCAAGAACAAATCTCCCATCTAATATCATGATGTTATCATCTTTAATCAAATTCCCCCTAGTATTTATAAGTGGCATATTCATACCAATAGAAAGGATGGGCTGGGGAAGCTACATAGCCCTATTCTCGCCACTAACCTACACCATGGATATTATAAGATATTCAATGCAAGGAACCCATGCATATCCCATAAACATTGACATACTCGCCATAATCATCTCTATCATAATCTTCCTCACAGCCTCTGTAAAACTACACGAAGCAAACATACCATACAGAATATAGGGAGGTAAAAAAATTATGTACAAGAAAATATTATTAGCCACCGATGGATCTAAATGTTCCAAGGTCGCTGCAGAACATGCTATTAAAATCGCTGAACAGAATAATGCAGAGTTAATAGTCCTAACAGTAACTGAAACATACCCAGTTGAAAAACTTCCAGTTGAAGACCTAACGCGTAAAGTGATCCAACTCTTCAAGGAAGAATCAGAAAAGGCCCTCCAGGATGTTGAGGAGATGATAAAGGAGAGAGGGTCCCCCATAAAATTTGTCTTGAAGAATGTTGAAGGAAAAGCTGCAGATTCAATCCTCAGAGTCGCTGAAGACGAAAATGTTGATCTTATAGTTGTTGGAGTTTCAGGAAAACACGCCCTTGAGAGATTCGTGCTTGGAAGCGTGTCCGAAAAAGTGGTGAGAAACGCACGAGTCCCAGTGCTCGTGGTTCGTTCAAAAAAAAAGAAATAGAGAGTTAAAATGAAATCCGATACTAAAAGGCCGACTAATGAACAGATCAAAGAACTTAAGGCGATTTTGTCAAAAATCCCAGATGATGAAACGCTTGAAAAGAATGCCTCCATTATAAAAGCGTTGGCCGATCCTACAAGGCTTAAAATAGTATACCTTCTCCAACATGGGGAACGTTGCGTATGTGAAATAATAGAAGCCCTTAAAAGGCCCCAACCGACAATATCCCATCACTTAGCCATCCTAAAAAATGTTGGGATTCTTAAATGGAGAAAAGAGGGTATATGGATACATTACAGGTTAGCAGATGAAAAAATACTAGAGCTTATAGAAAAACTGCTCACGAAAATAAAATAAACGCCAAAAAAACCTTTTTTTTGAAACCTACTAGTAATATCCCATCCCAAGGATGAGGTTTTCCTGTTTTTCCAGAAAGGGGTTCGCACCCTTGTCATCCCCTATTCAAAGGATTTCATGGTAGGGTCATGATCTCCAATAGACTCCTGGGACTGTCCCATCACCCTACACACATCCTATATAAAATTTCCGATAAGGACAGAAATATTGGGAAAGATTTCATATAAGATTCATATAAAATATTACACCTATTGGATGGGAGAGGTTAAATTTCATGAAATATAGGGAAAAAATTTTATAAAAGCTAATGATGAAATAGATCATTTGACAGTTCCCATTGGAGGACTTAACGTGAACTTGGAAAATTATTACAGGAAGCGTTACATGTTATTCAGATGGAGGAACAGCCAATCCTTCGTTAATAAATCTATCATGGCATTTTTCATGGCATGTCTAACAGGTTTAATGGCCCAGATTGTAATCCCACTCCCATGGACACCAGTACCCATAACAGCCCAAACATTTGCTGTTCTAATTTCGGGAATACTCCTGGGAAGATATTGGGGTGGTTTCAGCCAACTACTCTATGTATTATTGGGCATCAGCGGAATACCATGGTTCGCAGGAATGAAAGGCGGTTACAGCATCATACTGGGGGCTAGTGGAGGATACTTGATAGGTTTTATAATAGCAGCGCTTTTCTTAGGCCACTTCGTTGACAAATACGTGAAGTCTCGGAATTTCATTCCAATGTTTGGTCTAATGCTCTTTGCAAACTTCATCTTAATATATGTACCTGGACTCCTTGTTCTAGGTTTCTGGGTGTACACAGTAAAGGGAGTCATTCCAACAATATGGGAGCTTCTTGTCATGGGTCTTCTACCATTCATCGTCGGGGATATATTCAAAATTATGGGAGCTTCCGCACTCACAAAGGCTATAACACCCAAGGAACCCTATGGTGAAGAAGTTGACATCAAAACAGGATGGTGATTGCCCCGAACTTCAGATAAGAGCACACCATCTTTTATGTATGGAGGGATTCCAAGGGTATGGATATGATAAGATTTTCACAGAAAACCTCCGAAATATCATCAAAGTTCTAAAAGAGTATCCTGGGATCCCAGTTACAATAATAAGTGAAACTGATGAAATTTGTAAAATGTGTCCCAATAAAAGCAAATGTGATGGGGATGAAAACCTAAAGGCCAAGGATCAGAGGCTAATTAGACACCTGAATCTCAATATGAGAGAAACTAGATGTTACAATGAATTGCGTTCTTTAATTTATGAAAAGATAAATTTCAAAATCTTGGATGAGATCTGTGGCGCTTGTCAGTGGATCAACAAATGCAAATTTTACCTTAGCCAAAAAGAAAAACTCATAGAAGATATTTTTTAAGAATTTTGTATGGAGTGATAGAAAATGAAAATACCAGAATATTTTAACCTTCTTGTAACCGTGTGCGGTCAGAAAGGTGGAGTTGGCGGCGAGGAACTTGTAGGGATGGAAGAACTTGAACTCGCACTACAAGATTATGAATCTCCACTCAACATTAAAGATTGCCAGTTCCCTAATGTAATCTTGGTAGATCTTGCAATGGATCCTAGGGAAGCTGTGAAGATTCTTGAAAATTCACCCACAACAGTAATATCAAAGGTAGTGCCCATAGAAGTGGTGGTTAAAACAAGAAAAGACAGCATCTTGGAAAAAGCAATTGCACTTGCAAAAGAGAAAACCCAACCTGGAGACTCATTCAAAGTCATATGCGACCTCAGAGGCAGAAAGTATATAAAAACGCCAGATGAGATAACAGAAGACCTTTCAGAGCTTCTAATGGATAAATTAAGCCTTGAAAGGGATGATAACAATCCAAAATGGATAATACAAATAGAAGTAGTAGGGGAGAACACAGGCATCAGCATACTAAAACCCGACGAAATTCTCAAAAAAACATAATAACCAGGGGAATTCCTCAAAGAAAGTCTGGAAAAGTCAAATACCACTTTAGAGTTGACCGCGAAGATATCATATGGGGCGTGAAAATGGAAAAAATCCGGGAAAAAATTAGCCTATTCCTACAAGTATTCATACTCGCCCTAATAATCCTCGACGGATTCTTCATACTAATAAGCATACCCCTACCCTTAAAACATATAACCTTCTCCACCATCATCATCTTCGACCTTGTTACAAGCATTGTTCTAGCCATCGTATACCTATTCCATTTGAGGCATAAAATCAACTGGAAAACCCTCGTTGTCTCCATCCCATTCTATTTTATCGGCATAAATCTTCTGGGCCTTGAACCAGCCTCATTAATCCTTAAATTATTGAATTTATTGAAGGTTTTCGGGTTATTTTTCGCTATAGAGGAACTTAGCGCATCTGTCATTGGATTTGTTAAAAAGAGCAGGTTAAGTTATGGATTGACCCTTTTCATATCCCTTTTAATCATATTCACAATCATATTCTTTATAGAAGAGGCTCCTGTCAACCCAGCTGTTAATACCTATGAAGATTCCTTATGGTATGTGCTCCAGACGCTTACAACAGTCGGCTATGGTGACATCATCCCAGTGACTATACTAGGTCGCTTAACAGGTTTTCTGACAATGTTAAGTGCAATTGTAATTACAAGTCTTATAACAGCATCCGCAACCTCAACGCTCATCGAAAAAATGAGAGAGGAACGCGAAAAGCTCCTAGAGGAAAGAAAGTACCAGATAAAAAATCTAGAAAAGAAAATTGATGAACTACAAAGACAGCTTGAAAGGATTGAAAAATATAACCATAAACTCATGGAAATCCTAAAGAAAAAATAGCAGCCAATTTTCATTAAAATCACAGACCGCCCTTTTATTCCAGTTAGACTTGTCAAATAGATTATAATCTCCTTCCTAGGATCAAGTAAAGTTCATCCATTTACACTTAAGGATGAATTGAAAAAATTGTATTCTTCTAAGATTGTGATGGTACCTCTAAAGGTTCCTTGAGAGTTAATCTAAAATCATTTATATTTTCCATGCAAAAAAAGTATGTTTGGGGGAATTTATATGTTGGAGATCACAGTTCATAGGATAAAAGGGGAATGTCCAGTTTATAAAGAAGGTGACAAGATTGTGGTGGATGACCCTGAAATACTCCTAGAGAAGACTGATGCACTTTGTACTCACGCACTTTCCACCATACTCCATTATACAACCATCCTTGAGAGGAACTGGTGTCCCGTGGAACTCGGACTAACTAAAGAAAATGACCCTAAAAATGCTTACATGCAATGTGTAGATCCCGGAGAACCATATACAAACGGTGGAACTGTAATATTCAAATGCAGGAGAATAAAGAAATGAAGTTCCAAGATTGCAAATTTGGAAGTGTGAAATACAATGGAAAAGAATACAAACATGACATTATAGTGCATGTAGACGGGACCATAACACCACGAAGAAAGGAAATTTCAAGGAAAAAATATGGCACTTCACACACCCTAGCACAAGAGGAAATCGAACCATTACTCAATGAAAACCCAGAAACTATAATAGTTGGATCAGGAGTCTACGGCGTCCTAAAACTTGGAGAAATTAACATAAAACCTGATATAATCAAATTACCAACGTGTAAAGCTATAAAAGAGTACAACAAGCTAATAGGGGCTGGTAAAAGAGTGGCCGCCATAATCCATGTAACATGTTAAAATGATAGATAAAAAGTCTCTGAAGATTTAACAGCAAAAAGACTCTTTGAAAGATGATGCCCTCTTTTATGGTTTCTGGGGTTATTAAAGGTTCTGATGTTATTTTTTTCGATTATTTTGAAGCCACAATTTTGACAATTGGCAGATTGTGCGTTTATGAAACCGTAATTAGGAAATGTCTTTCCAAGCATGAAAATGCCCATACACATTTTTTGTGTTGTTCATGAATAGTGATATCCCTCCACACCCAATGAAATGTATAGTATAACATGTCTAAGAGAAATTGCTGAACTTTAATGATAAGGTACATGAACTTCGATAGTTTTTATTATTATATATACTTCTTTGGGGATTTCCACCCTACCTTCAGGGGTTTCTAGTGACTCCCATTGACTGCACATATCTTTTGGAAAATATGCATCCAAGAAATATATTGTAGTTTCGTTAATTGGGATGTAAATAAACCAGTATTTGTTCTCTCCATCAAACTGGTCATATTGTACCATCTTTGCTGACCTGTCACTGATATTTAATGTAAAAGGTCCATGAGCTTCTATCATATACCCTTCAAGTGCATCTTCTACAACAAACTCGTCAAGTGGTATAGGACCTTCAAGTTCTAATCTTTCAAAAAATATAAAGGAACTATCAGCTCCTTCTCCTTTTTCTAACTCAAAAAAGATATCATAGGAAGTACAATTAAGCTTTGGATACGTGCAAGAATACTGAGTATTTGTGGAAGATTTATTAACAGTAAGACGATAGTCCGGAGGGTATTGAAAACTTATTATTTCGTCTTTATAGAATCCTAATACTGTTACTGTGCGAGTTACTGAATTCGATTCTTTTTTTGGTGCCTTCGCTTCAATTGTTATGGTGTTTTCTCCTATTTTGATTGGCACGTTTTGTGTGAAGTTACCATCGGGTTTAGTAGTTACGTTTTTTCCGTTTATCGTTACCGTTGCATTTGGTTCTGTGCGACCTTTTATTGTTATGTTCTCAACGCCCGCTAATGTCGCACCATCGTCTGGTGAAGTGACTACTAATTCCGTGGTGGGCACATCAGGTGTTAGCATGCCTATCACTACAATTAATAGGAACCCAAGACAACAAACACTGGTGAATGTTAAAAGTGTGATATTTTCGTCGGTTTGTTTGCCCCACCATTCTCTGAATTCACCTATTATGCCTTTTTTTGCTGTTGAAGGTTCTGATCCTATTTTTGATAGTTTGAAACCACATTTTCGGCAAAAAATAGCACCTTCCAAATTTTTGAACCCACAATTAGGACATATTTTTCCGGACATAAAAGGTCACTCTCTTTATGTAATCTTCCTTTTTCATATTTATTATTCGTCAATCCCTAGATATAGAGATTTGCTTTTATTTATCTCTAAAATGCTCTCGAATGCTTTTTAAAATATTGAAACCTTTTTATTTTTTGGATCCCTGCTTTCTTCTATTATTATAATATTTGCATTGCCTTCATAGATTTCAAGTATAGGTTTGGTTTTACCAACCTTTTTATAATGGACCAATTGGCTGTTTTTTAAAGTCTTTTTCAATATCATTGAATCATAAACTTCTTTCAGCATCTTATAGATTCTTGTGAGAATGTCGAAATCATCGATGTAAGGTTTTAGGAATTTATCAAGTGATATGCCCATATATCATAAAGATAATATAAAACCCATTGATACTCACAATTATAATTATTGGCTTTTTAGTTCTCACCACCCTTATATGTTCAGAAACTTTATATTTTATCTGTGTGGATATCACCTTAATAATGATAACAAGAAAATTTGCTGATTTTATAGTATCATTAAAGTATGATGATATACCCAGTGATGTTATAGAGAAAGCTAAATTATGTTTTATGGATTTCCTCGGGGTTTCGTTAAGAGGATCAAAGGAAAAGAGCGGAATTTCGGCATTAAAATCCATTCAACCATTCATATCCCATGGTAAAGCGACCATTATAGGTTATGGCTGTGGAGATCCTTTAAATGCAAGCCTGGTTAATGGTATATTTGCTCATAGCCTTGACTTGGATGATGGCCATAGAATAGCCCACTTGCACCCTGGAGCATCTGTCATACCAGCAGCGCTTGCATTAGCAGAAAAAGAAAAGGTCAAAGGAAAAGAATTTCTCACATCTATTATAATTGGCTATGAAATATGTCTAAGCCTAGGGATTATGATAAACCCACATCATCGTAACATGGGTTTTCATTCTACCGGCACATGTGGAACCATTGGAGCTGCAGCAGCCAGTGCAAAGATTCTTGATTTGAACGGGGAAGAAACATTAAATTGTCTGGGATTGGCCGGCACTCAAGCTGCGGGTCTTCTTGAATCAGATCATAAAGGTAGCATGGGAAAACATTTGCATGCTGGAAGAGCAGCCCAATCCGGAATATTATCAGCCCTCCTTGCCAGGGAAGGTTTCACTGGAGCCGATACCATACTAGAAGGTGATGAAGGATTCCTAAATGTTATGAGTTCAGGTTATGATATAAAGGATGGGCTGGGCCATTTTCATATCAGACAAGTTTATATGAAAAAATATCCTGTCTGTAGACATATTCACTCTACTCTTGATTCAGCATCGAAGATACTTAATCTTCTAAAGTTGAAATCTGTTGATGAAGCTATGGTGGATGAAGTGATAGTCAGAACATATAAAGTGGCAGCAGAACATGACAATTACAAACCAGAAAATATGGAATTTCTGAGACAGAGCCTGCCAGTTTCCCTTGCATTATTTCTATTGAATGGTGATTTAAGATTAGAGCACCTGAAAGATTTCAAGTTTGCACGTGAACTCGCCAAAAAAATCAGGATCGAAACTGACAGAAAACTGGACTCTCTCTATCCTGAAAAAAGACCATCAAAAGTCATCCTAAAATTAAAAGATGAAAATTTGGAAGCCTTAACAGTATTACCAAGTGGAGAGCCAGAGAACCCCCTCACAAGAGGTAATATCCTTAAAAAATTTAAAATGCTAAACAGTGAATATGATGTCAAAAAATTGAAGATTTTAAATGAGATGGAATCAACCCCTATGGATGAGCTAATGGACGAATTAGACCTGGGAGGGAACAAGCCATGAACAAAAATAGAAAATTCCTTGAAGATATTGGTATAAAAAGCGGATATCCTCTCATTGAATCAGAGAAAAGGTTTATGGATGGTTCACAGTACCGTTTCGAAGTTCCAGGTATACAAAGACCTCCAACCCTCAGAGCCCTCATAGATGCACTTGATGAATATGATGTGACAATCCATCGAGTAACCCAAACAAAAGGCATAATGTTACTTACAGACCGAGAAATCGAAGAAATGGGCGAACTTGCAAGAGATGCGAAAATAGAACTATTCCTCAGCATAGGCCCCAGGGCAACCTATGATACGAGTGCAACAGCAAAAACAAAAGAGGGTGCGAGGATAGGATACCGTATCAGGGGCTATGAAAACCTATTATATGCCCTTGAAGATGTTAAAAGGGCCGCGGAGCTTGGAATCAGGGGTATAGTTGTATATGATGAGGGAATATTATGGGTGTTGGGTAAAATGAGAAAAGAAGGTTATTTACCCGCAGATATTCACTTTAAGGTTTCTGCACATTGTGGCCATGGCAACCCCGCATCAGCCCTTTTAATAGAGGAGATTGGGGCGGATTCGTTCAATCCTGTGAGGGATCTTCAAATACCAATGTTAGCCTCAATCCGGAACAGTATAAATATACCAATAGATTTACATACAGAGAATCCACAATCATCTGGAGGTTTTATAAGACATTATGAAGTGCCAGATATGATACGCTATGCAGCCCCAGTCTATCTCAAAACTGGGGGTTCAGTCGCGAAAAAACATGCTTGGGAAACCACAAAGACAGAAGCAAAGGAAAGGATAAGACAAGTATACCTTGTACAATCAATGATAGAAAGATACTATCCAGAAGCCAAGGCATCTCCAAAGGGTTCTGGGGATCTCGCAATCCCGGTGATCAAATGAACCTTGTTAAAAAAGTGAAAAACGCCCTGATAAAAGCTAGCACAAGTTATACAAGTGATGTTAGAAGGGCCTATGAAAGGGCTCTTAAAATAGAAGAAGATGAAAATGCAGCTTGGGTGCTTAAATTAATCCTAGAAAATGAGAAAATAGCAAAAAAAGAGAAAAAACCCCTCTGTGATGATACCGGGATTCCTCATGTCATAATAGAAGTTGGAGAAAAGGCTTTTATACCCCACAACCTCCTTGGCCAAATTAAAAAAGGGATAAAAGAAGGATTAAAGGAACTGCCAGGAAGGCCCATGGCCGTGAGAGGAGATGAAATCCAGCGTATAGAGCAGAGCAAGGGCCTATATGATGATCCATCAATGGTTGTACCACCATCATTCCTAGTTGATACAATAGATGGAGATTCTATAAAGATCCATATTCTAATGTTGGGTGGTGGGCCTGAAATACGCGCCCACACATATAGGATTTTCCATCATCATGATAATAGAAAATTATTTGAGGAAGTTCTCACATGGATGAAAACAGAAATCCCACTTTTGGGGTGCACCCCTTGCATCCCAGCTATTGGCATTGGAAGGACTCATTTTGAGGCCACTTCACTCATGCTTAAAGCCATAGCCTATGGAAATCTTGAAATGCAATCTAAGATTGAGGAATATTTAACAGAGTCAATTAATAGTGAAGGTGTGGGGAGTCTCGGACTTGGAGGATCCGTAACAGCCTTGGGATCCTTTGTCAAGATCGGGCCCCAGAGGGCCAGTGGAGTGCGGATAGTTTCTATGAGGCTCTCTTGTTGTGCAGAGCCCAGAAGGGCGAGTATAATATTATGAGGTGTGATCGATGGCAATAGGGAAAGAATCGCTTGAGAGAATATTCGATGTTAATGTTTCTCGTTGGAGGACCAGTATTAGTTGGGTTGGGAAGGATTTTATTGTTACGCGTGGTTATTTCCAGGAGGATTTGATTGGGAACATTTCCTTTGCTGATGTTGTCTTCTTATTATTGAAGGGTGATTTGCCGTCTAGGGATGAATCTAGGATGCTTAATGCCATACTTGTATCATTTTGCGATCATGGTGTCACCCCACCCAGCACGCAAATAGCTCGCCTGGCAGCGTCTACAGGTTCTCCCATGCATGCTTCTCTTGCAGCTGGACTTTTAGCCTTTGGAAAGGAGCATGCTGGGGCTATACAAGAGTGTATGAAACTTTTACAGGGTGCTATGGAGAGTGGTGGGGAGATTTCTCAACTTGCCAGGGAACTTGTTGATGAATACCTTGAAAGGGGTGAGAAGATACCTGGTTTTGGTCATAGGTATCATAGTAGGGATCCGAGAGCTGTTAAGATATTGGAATTGGCAGGGAAATATAATTGTATAGGTGGACATGCTCAGTTAGTGTTGGAGATGGAAAAGAGGTTGAATCGGCTGAAAAATATTAATATGAATATTGATGGGGCGAATGCGGCGATATTGTCAGATCTTGGGTTCCATTGGAGTGTTGGAACTGGTATATTCATGATTGGAAGGTTGCCAGGGCTTATAGCCCATATAGATGAGGAAAGGAGGCAGGAAAAACCATTCAGAAAAACTTTGAAACTTGAGGAAATAGAATATCAAGGTAAAAAACCAGAATATAAATAGACCAATGGGGAAAGAGTTTGATTAGACACAATTTAGAATCATAAGATTTATGATATTTTTATGGAGTGGAAATAAATAGTAAAAGATAAATATACTCATAAAATAGACCCTTCAATATAAAAAGGGTGGTTCAAATGGCAACAATAGCAGAAGCCATCATGGTGATAAAAAAGGCTGAAAATGATGCTAACAAGCTAATAAGTGATTCAAAGGATAAATCATCCCAGATGATCGAGGATGCTAGGGTTAAAGCGCTGGAAATCATAGAAAACGCCAAGAAAGGGGCTGAAGAAGAGGCTGAGGCCATTATTTCTGAATCTAAGGCGAAGGCCAGGGACGAAGCTATAAACATTTCAAGTGAAGCTAAAAGAAGAACAGAAACCTTGAAATCCAAGGCCATGGACAAGATAGATGAAGCAGCAAAGGTTATCATACAAACAATAATATAGAGTTGAGTAACATGTTTCTACCAGCGAGGATGCGCAAACTTAAAATTATAACATTCGAAAAATACACAGATCCCGTGATCAGATCCTTGCATGAAGAAGGAATAACACAAATAGATGACATATCAGAGCGTATCCAAGAAGACCCACAATGGGGCCAGCTACTAAAACCTTCGAAACCCACACCTCAAACCGGTAAAATAGCATCCCTCTTAATGAGAACAACTGGTATAATAGATTTCATGGATTCGCTGATAACCCATAAAAAAAAGATTACCGAGACCATAAAAGAATTCCTCAACCCCCCAATCCCAAAAAAGAGGAAGGTTGAAGAACTCGATTCAGAATCACTGATCATGAAAGCCGAAGAGGAACTATCAAAGGTCGAATCAACGATAAAAACCTTGGAAAGCCGATTAAACCAATTAGAAGCGGAAAGGGGGGAGTTAGAGTCAAAGATCAGTCTCTGGGAGAAATTAGTCGATTTTGATATTAATTTTACTGATATAACAGAATCCAAGTACATAACCGCTATTATAGGGAAAATGCCCATAGAAAAATTCAAGAAAGCGCCAGAGAAGATAAAAGAGATCACAGACGAATTCGCACTCTTTGACATGGAAACAGAACCCCCAACCGAAAGAAAAATATTCCTAATAACACTAAAAAAACATGAAGACACCATAGCAACCCTACTAAGGCGAATGGACCTCGAAAGGTTTGAAATAGCAGGTCTCAAAGGCATACCATCCAAGATAATCCAAAAATCCAAGGAAAGACTCGAAGAAATCCATGAAGAAAGAAAAAACACAATAAAAGAAGTGGAAAAGATAAAAAATGAATGGGAAGAAGAACTTCTCATACTCAGAGAACAACTTGAAATAGAAAAAGAAAGAAATGAAATATACGCAGCCTTCGGAGAAACAGAAAACACAGTGATGCTCGAAGCATGGACCCCACTCAAAGATTGTGAAAAAGCCGAAAAAATAATTAGAACTGCCAGCAAAGGCCACTGCGTCATTGAACGTGAAAAACCAGACGGCAGCCACGATAGCGTGCCAACACTTCTTGAAAACCCAAGATTCGCAAAACCATTTGAAACATTAATAAAAATGTACTCACCCCCAAAATATAACGAATACGACCCCACAGTCTTCATGGCAATAGTACTCCCATTCTTCTTCGGTTTCTGCCTTACAGACGCATTCTATGGAATACTAGATGCCCTTGTAGGATTCATATTATACCGTGGCCCAGGGAAAGTTAACAGTTTCATGAGAAGCTTCGGCATAATATTCATGGCATGCGGTACTTGGGCATTCATCCTTGGAATGATCACAAACGGATTCCTAGGCGACTTCTTCCCACGATTCCTCAATATAAACCTCCCAACAGTCATACCGTTAATAGACGCGTTTAAAGAACCGCAGAACGTCCTCCTAATGGCCTTGATAACAGGGGTGCTCCATATAAACTTTGGACTTATCGTCGGCGCCCGTAACAATATAAAAATGGGCAACTTCCGTGAAGCCATGGGATCCCAGATAGTATGGATTATACTAGAACTGGGCATACTACTCCTTGCAATGGGCTGGCTATTCAAACTATTCCCATTAATGGTAGCTGGGGGTGGAGTAGCAGTACTAGGAGTCATATTATTAGTCTATTACAATGGACTCTTCGGACTCATCGACGCTTCAGGTTTCCTAGGCACAATACTATCATATTCAAGATTACTAGCCCTCTGCCTATCCACAGGAGGAATGGCCATGACAGTTAACATCGTCACAGGAATATGCGCCGACTTCATACCAATAATTGGAGTGGCCCTAGCACCTATAGTGTTTGTGTTTGGCCATATTGCTAATGACACATTCCAGAGTCTAGGTGCATTCATACATTCATTACGTCTACATTATGTTGAGTTCTTCTCCCAATTCTTCATGGGAGGTAAAAGAGGATTCAACCCATTTAGTGCTGAAAGAAAACTTACTAAAATAGAGAGGTGAAAAGAATGGTTGAGATTACACTAGGAACAGCTTTGGCAGCTGTAGGAGCTGGGATAGCTATAGCATTCGCAGGTTTCGGATCAGCTATAGCCCAGGGAAACGTAGCAGCTGCAAGTGTAGGTGCAGTTGCAGAAAAACCTGAAATGTTCGCAAGGGGCATTATATTCACGGCCCTGCCAGAAACCCAGGCTATCTACGGATTCCTTATAGGAATATTAGTCATAGTATTCTCAGGAATCCTAGGCGGCGGTAAAGGACTTGGCACAACAGGCGGTATCATAGCCCTAAGCGCAGGTTTAGCCATAGGCGTTGCAGGTTTCGGATCAGCTATAGCCCAGGGAAACGTAGCAGCAGGAAGTGTAGGTGCAGTTACAGAACAACCAGAAATGTTCGCAAGAGGTATTATATTCACGGCCCTGCCAGAAACCCAAGCTATCTACGGATTCCTTATAGCAATACTCTTGCTAGTTGGTGGCGTTATGGGAGGAGGCTAAATAGATGGACCCTGGAGTGGACAAGATTGTCTCCAGCATAATCTCCGAGGCCCAGGAAAATGCTAATAAAATAATCAGTGAAGCTGAAAAAAAAGCAGAAGCCATAATAGAAGATGGTGAAAAAAGAGCAGCGATTGAAAGGGAAAAAATAATAGAAAATGCAAAGAAACAGGCGCAGATGCAATACCACCAGCTAATATCAGAGGCCAAGATGAAGGCTAGAAGAGCTGAACTGGAGGCAAGGGAAGAAATCATCACGGAAGCATTCAAAAAAGCAGAGGAAGAATTACAGAGAATGTCCTCTAGTAAAGATGAACAATACATCCAGTCACTAAAGAATATAATAAAAGAAGCAGCCACTGAAATCGGAGGGGGAGAATTATTAGTCCACGTCAAGGAGGATGATAAAGAAAAAATAAAAGACTTGGATTCCATCGCAGAGGATGTTAAATCAGCCACTGGAAAAGATACCAGCCTCGAATTTGGCGAATCCATACAGACCATCGGAGGGGCCATAGTCAAAACCAAGGATGGGAGGATAGAAGTCAACAACACAATAGAGGCAAGACTTTCAAGATTCGAAAAGCTTCTGCGTTCAGAGGTGGCCAAAATCCTCTTTGATTAAAAAAGGGAGAGACCAAACATGATTGAAAGCCCCACTATACTAAAGGCACTGATAAGTATAATAGCAGCTGCAGGAGCCATCATTATAGTAGTACCCACCATAAAGTTTCTCAGGGACGTTGTACCATTCGCATATCCTACCGCCAGGGTGAGAGCAAGAATGGGGCGCTTATTCACAGACAGACAACTCACAGAAGTCATGGAAACCGAAAACCTTAAAGAGTTCAAAAATTATCTTAGGGGCTTCCCAGACTATGCAAAATACATAGACGAATACCCCATCGAAAAAGCCCTCGAAAGCCAACTCGCAGAAATCTACCAACTAATCACAGAAATAGCACCAAAAAGAATAAAAGGAGTGTTCGAGGCACAATCTAAAAAATGGGATATTAAAAATATAAAGAGCCTCCTAACAGCCAAAGACACTGGACTAAGCCCAGAAGAGACAATGAACCTCATAATACCATTCGGAGAATTAAAAGACAAAATAAAAAATTTAACAGACCTTGAAACAGTCGAAGATATAGTAACAGCCCTTGAAGACACAGAATACGGTCCAATACTTGAATCAGCCCTCCCAGACTATGAAAAAACAAGAATGTTACTACCATTCGAGGCTGCACTCGACAAATACTACATGGAAACCCTCCTAGGAATCCTAGAAGAAATATCAATCCCCAAGGAAGATATTGAAATACTGCGCACATACTTCGGCACACAAGTAGACGCTGCAAACATCAAAATAATACTACGAGCAAAGGCCGACAACCTCAAATACGAGGACATAAAACCCTACATAATACCAGAAGGCTATCAGTTACCCGAATGGAAACTCCAAGACCTCATAGAAGCAGAAGACATAAAAGGGATTATAAGCGAACTAGAAGGCACAGATTATGGTCCAGTACTCGCAGACGCACTCCCAGAATATGAAAAAACAAGATCCCTAGCCACATTCGAAAAAGCACTGGAAAAACACATTAATGAAACCGCAAGAACCTTCGCACTGAAAAGACCACTCGGCGTAGGCCCAATGATAACATTCCTAAGCCGGAAAGAGGCCGAAATCAAAAATCTCAAGGTAATAGCGCGCAGCAAAAGAGAAGTGGGACTCCCCGAAACCCTAATTAAGGAGATGTTAATATGAGTGCAAAAATAGCAGTAGTCGCAGACGCAGACACCGTAACAGGCTTCAGACTAGCAGGCATAAAAGAAGGACATGCCGTAGAAACCCCAGAAGAAGCAGAAACAGTCATCAGAGACCTTATAAAAAAGGAAACCTCCATCATAATCGTCACCGAGAATATTGGCGACGAATTAAGACAATTTATTGATGAAACAACCGGATCACGCGCACTACCCATCATAATAGAAATACCCGACAAATACGGTCCCTCTGAACGAAGAGTAGAACCCCTAAGAGAGCTTATCAAAAGAGTAATCGGAATAGAGTTGGTAAAATGATAAAAAAAGGAAAAATTATTAAAGTCGCAGGTCCCGTCATCATCGCGGAAGGAATGAGAGGAACACAAATGTATGAAATGGTAAGAGTAGGCGAAGAAAAACTAATAGGAGAAATCATCGAACTTGAAGGCGACACAGCCACCGTCCAAGTTTACGAAGAAACAACAGGAATCAAACCAGGAGAAACAGTAGAAAGCACAGGCGGATCCCTCTCAGTAGAACTAGGACCCGGGATCATAGGCGCAATCTTTGACGGAATACAAAGACCACTAGAAAACATCAAAATACTCACCGGGGACTACATACAAAGAGGCGTTGACGTACCACCCATCCCCAAAGACAAAAAATGGGAATTCAAACCACTAGCAGAACCCGGACAAAAAGTACAAGGCGGAGACATCATCGGAGAAGTCCAAGAAACATCAGCAGTATCACACAAAATCATGGTACCACCAAACATTTCAGGAACACTGAAAAGCATAGAACCACAAGGAGAATACACAGTACTAGAAGACATAGCAGAAATAGAAACAGAAACAGGCACCCAGAAAATCCAGATGATGCAAAAATGGCCAGTCAGAAAAGCAAGACCATACAAGAAAAAACTAGACCCAGACATACCCCTCATAACAGGCCAAAGAGCACAGGACACATTCTTCCCAGTAGCGAAAGGTGGAACAGCAACAATACCAGGACCATTCGGATCAGGCAAAACCGTAACCCAACAACAACTAGCCAAATGGGCCGACGCAGACATAATAGTCTATGTAGGATGTGGAGAGAGAGGCAATGAAATGACAGAAGTACTAAAAGACTTCCCAGAACTCGAAGACCCAAAAACAGGAAAACCGCTCATGGACAGGACAGTGCTCATAGCAAACACCTCAAACATGCCAGTAGCCGCAAGGGAAGCTTGCGTATACACAGGCATAACCATAGCCGAATACTTCAGAGACATGGGATACGACGTCGCCCTCATGGCAGACTCAACATCAAGATGGGCAGAAGCCATGAGAGAAATCTCAGGCCGACTCGAAGAAATGCCCGGAGAGGAAGGCTACCCAGCATACCTCGCCTCAAGGCTAGCACAATTCTATGAAAGAGCTGGCAGAGTCATAACAGTCGGAACAGAAGACAAAGTAGCATCAGTATCAATAGTAGGAGCAGTATCCCCACCAGGAGGAGACTTCTCAGAACCCGTTACACAAAACACTCTAAGAATATGTAAAGTATTCTGGGCACTTGACGCTTCACTCGCAGACAAAAGACACTTCCCAGCCATAGACTGGCTCCAAAGCTACTCACTCTACATAGACAGCATAGAAACATGGTGGGCTAAAAAAGTCGACCCAGAATGGAGGACAATAAGAGACAATGCAATGGCCCTACTACAAAAAGAAGCCGAACTCCAAGAAGTAGTCCAACTTGTAGGACCCGACGCACTACCAGATAGGGAAAGAATAACCCTCGAGACCACAAGGATGATACGCGAAGACTTCCTCCAACAAAACGCCTACCACGAAGTCGACACCTACTGTTCACCAGAAAAACAATTAAAAATGCTTAAAACCATAATGAAATTCCATGAAAATGCAACAGAAGCACTAGAAAGAGGAGCCCCAGCAGCAGACCTTGTGAACTTGCCAGTGAAAGAAGAAATTGGACGTATGAAATACATACCTGAAGATGAGTTTGATGAAAGAATCAAAGAAATCGAAGAAAGGATCGTCCAACAATGTAATGAGGTGTTAAGATGAAAGTAGATATTAAAACCCGAGAATACACCACAGTAAGTGAAGTATCAGGGCCCCTCATGATCGTGGAAGGCGTTGAAGGAGCAGCATACGGAGAAATCGTTGAAATAGAAACACCAACCGGCGAAAGAAGAAGGGGCCAGGTACTTGAAGTGCGGGAAGATATCGCCGTCGTGCAAGTATTTGAGGGCACAAGCGACCTTAACACTGAAACAACAAAAATACGCTTCACAGGAGAAACAGCAAAAATAGGCGTCTCCATGGACATGCTAGGCCGTATATTCGACGGTACAGGAAAACCAATAGATGGTGGCCCAGAGATCATCCCAGAAAAAGAACTTGACATTAACGGTTTCCCAATAAACCCATCAGCACGAGCATTCCCAGCAGAGTTCATCCAGACAGGTATATCAACAATTGACGGTATGAACACCCTGGTTAGGGGACAGAAACTACCGATCTTCTCGGGTTCAGGATTGCCACACAATGAACTAGCAGCCCAAATCGCAAGACAAGCAAAAGTACTCACAGAAGAAAGCGAATTCGCAGTTATATTCACAGCCATGGGTATAACACACGAAGAAGCCAATTACTTCATGCGAGACTTTGAACAGACCGGTGCCCTGGAACGTGTGACAGTATTCATGAACCTTGCAGACGACCCTGCCATCGAACGTATAATCACGCCGAGAATGGCTCTTACAACAGCCGAATATTTCGCATTTGAACATGACATGCACGTGCTCGTTATATTAACAGACATGACAAATTATTGTGAAGCTTTAAGGGAGATATCAGCTGCCAGGGAAGAAGTTCCTGGTAGGAGAGGATATCCCGGTTACATGTATACCGACCTTGCAAGCATCTATGAAAGAGCAGGGCGTATAATCGGCAAAAAAGGGTCAATAACCCAGATGCCAATCCTAGTCATGCCACAAGATGATATAACGCACCCAATACCAGACCTCACAGGTTACATCACAGAAGGCCAGGTTGTGCTAAGCCGCGAACTCCACCGAAAGGGTATATACCCCCCAGTGGATGTTCTACCATCCCTATCAAGGCTCATGAGCGGTGGAATAGGTGAAGGAAGAACCAGAGAAGATCACAGTGGCGTTTCAGACCAACTATATTCTGCATATGCAGAAGGTCGAGACCTCCGCGACCTCGTGGCCGTGGTCGGTGAAGAAGCATTAACTGACAGGGACCGTAAATACTTGCAATTTGCTGATGAATTCGAAAAAAGATTTATAAACCAGGAACGCGACGAAGACAGATCAATCGAAGAGACTTTAACCCTTGGCTGGGAGCTTCTAAGCATATTACCACGCGCAGAACTCAAGAGAGTGGCCGAGGAACACATAGACAAATACCTGCCAAAAGGGGAATAAACACCCCCATATAACATTATTTTAGGGGGGATAAGATGGCGCAAGAGATAATTGAAGGGATCAACCCAACAAGAATGGAGCTTCTAAAACTTAAACAGAGGGAGAAGCTCGCTGTCAAGGGCTACAACCTATTAAAGGAGAAAAGAAACGCTCTTATCATGGAATTCTTCAACATCCTAGAGAGGGTTAGAGGGGCTCGTGAAAGAGTCGAGGAGAAATTAAAGGAGGCATTCGAGGACCTGACAGAAGCGCAGATAATGATGGGTGACATGGCCGTTAACAAGGCTGCTATGGCCGTTAAAGAGTTTATCAAGGTCGATATAGACTCTAGGAATATAATGGGTGTTGTTGTCCCGGTGATAGAAATAGAATCAACAGAAAGATCCATGGTCGAAAGAGGCTATGGTCTAGTAGATACTTCAGTTAAACTTGACGAGGCTGCTAAGAAGTTCGAGGAATCAGTGTCCCTCATAGTAGAATTGGGGGAGATTGAAAAGAGTGTAAGGTTGCTTGCAGGGGAGATAGAATCCACAAAAAGGAGAGTTAACGCACTTGAACATATAATAATACCAAGACTTCAGAATACAGTAAGTTACATTGAGATGCGGTTAGAGGAGATGGAAAGAGAGAACTTCGTGAGATTGAAGATGATTAAAGAATCCATGGAGATGGAGTAATGGTCAGAATATTAACAAGGCTTGGCGAGGTTAAAAGGGCGGCTGAAAGATATGCGAAGGAATTAGTAGATTTCAGATTGGTCGATGCTGACATTTATGGTCATCTGAGGGCTATACTTGCAGCTGAGAATGTGAAAGTGAGAGCAGGTGAAATAAAACCTATAAAGATAAAAAGGATTAGGATACCCCCAAATCATCTAGTTTACTTGTGTGCATATGCAACTCATGGTTTAGGGCATGTGATTGCAGCAGGGGAGGAAGTGCCTTTACCTATTACCATGGAGCGGAGTGCTGATCATGCAACTTTTGTAGCCGCCCTACCTGGTGAAATTAAAAAGAATGATCTTTTAGGCGTGCTGATAGTTTTACCAGTAGAATTAACCCATTAAACATCTTCTCTTTTTCTATTTTCTCGGCGTGGAGAATTCTAGGGGTTTGAATTTTTTTTCTCCTGTTAATGGAAGTTTTGATTGTGTGGAATTTCTATGTCTTCGATCTCTTTTTCTGTTTTATGAGAATTTTAATTGGATTTCAAGGATATCATCATGTAGTATACATTTTGTTTTTATGTCCTCATGTTTCTTTTCTACTTCTCTTATCCTGTAAAGTACGTTTGTAAGCGCGCTTGTAGTGAACATCCCAAAGCTTTTCTCGCCCTTGGATGATACCAGGAGAAGTGAGACCCCTCCGTCTTCTATTTTGACGTTGTAGTTTATCGCGTTAAGGTATATTGCATCCGCTAAACGCAGAAGGATCTTAATATATTTTATTGGGAGTCCACTTACACTTATAAGCTCTTTTATTTTATCATTTTCTCGACATTGTTCAATATCAATATCCATAAACTTAACACCCCTTATTCTATTATGGTATTTTATAAAATAAAACTTATAATAATAATGTAATGAGGAACGAAATGGATAGAACTGAAAGACTTATAAGGAAACAGATTGTTATCCTTAACAGGCACGTGCCAAGAAAGAGGAAAACCCTCAAAGAACTTCTAAGAGAGGAAAAACCCCACGTGATCGGAGCCGATGGGAGCAGGCACAGGTTCAAGTCAAAAGAACTTGAATTCCTAGCATCCCTAATCTCTGGGGATGAACAAGAGCGCCTAAGATTACCTATATACATTGAAATAGATGCATCAACCTCAGGCGCCCGGATAAAAGGGAAACTTGAAGTCAAAATAATCTCAAAGATCATAGACAAGGAAATAGACGAATATAATACGCCAGACGAAATATACATCTACAATCCCCAGATGAAGGTTTTAAGGAAAAAACTCCCAACCACAACCCAATACATCTTCCTAGTCAACGAACATTAAAGGTGAAATATCCAATGAGCAGAGACCCCATAGAAGAATACCTCAAAGACCCAGACAGGAGAGCGAAAATATTCCTAATACTAACATGGGGAATGATAATTACAAGAATCCTAATTGCAATAGGACTCATCATATTCATACTAATACTCCTAGGCATAATACAAGTACCGGTATAATTTACTTGATGGGGGTTAAGGCCCCTATAACCTTACCAAAACTCCTTTTAATAATCCCCCGGAGAATATTGAGATTTTTATGAGAATCAAGTAAAGTCGCCACCGGTTCTCCCCCTTCTATTATCGAACCTTTACAAGGTATATCATATACCCTCTGGAAGTTAAGATCACCAACCTGACACCTGAAAGGAGCATAAACTATCCTCTTCATAGCATACCTTCTCATTAAAGGTTCATCTACAAGTTCGCCCTCACAAGCCCTGATATGAGCAGACAACATATTAATTCCAAGGGAAAGCTGAGCACATTCAAAAGTGCCCTGGATACGGGGATTAACCTCAATCACATACACTCCGCGCGAAGACAAAACCATATCAACACCATTCGACCCTAAAAGAGACAAACTCTCAATGATATCCTCCCCAATCCCCTTAATCTCTGGATAAGGTGCAGGCACAACATTCCCCACATAGATAAAATTACTCCTCCAACCCCTAATACTAGTATCTATCAATTGCCTGCTTGTTAAAACCGTTATAGCATCCCTGCCAGTGGAAAGCACCGAAGCACTTAAATGCAACCCCTCAACAAATTCTTGGAGGAGGAAAGGCCCCTTAGGCGGTTCTCTAACATCTGATAAAAGAGAAACCCCAAAACCCCCAGAACCCCGCAAAGGCTTTACTAAAAACCTTTTTCCAGGCTCCTGTCTTTGTATCTCCCAAGCCTCCTCTATATCATCCAATTTATAAGTTGCTGGAAGTTTAAATCTTCCACGAAGCTTCTTATATAAACTGTGCTTATTTTCTATCCTTCGCGTCTTCTTATTACCAAGAATTTTCCTGGAAGGAAAATCCTCAGGGAGACCTCCACTTAAAACTATGATCCAGTCAACCTCATCTACAAAATCCCTAGCTAAATCCCTAAGCTGAGATGGTCTAAAACTTTCATGGAACCTCCCAGAAGACTTTAAAGGCCCCTGTTTTAATATACATCTTCTCTCATGATAAAAATTGAAATCCACCGGACAATAATAACTCACAGAATAAACCTCAAATCCAAGATCATACGCTGCCTCGGCAACTGGCCTCGTATTCGCACCTACTATTAGGAGCCTCTCCATTTTTAAAACCCTATAAAAGAATTAAATTAGAAGTATAGTCCCGAGCGGAGTCGAACCGCTGTCACCGGGTCCAAAGCCCGGTAGGATTACCACTACCCCACGGGACTAAACATTAACAGGAACATTCTCTTTTTTTGAAAAGGAGGGAAGTTTTATAGTCCCGAGCGGAGTCGAACCGCTGTCGATGGGTCCAGAGCCCATCAGGATTGCCACTACCCCACGGGACTAACCTATATCAATCCACTTTCAAATATAAAAGTTCGTAGAATATGATATAAATATTTTTTGGTGAACATGAAAAGAGCGGGGACATTTAACCAGCCACCGCTGCTAAACCCCCCCTAAAGGGGGGGGATACAACAAGGGGAGGCTGAAAGGATAACCTTTATACTTCAAGGATATACATGTAACTTACAAGGCTGAGAGAGCCCGGTAGGGTATGAGGAGAGGATGTGGAGGGGGCTGGGTCCCAAAAGGCCCGTAGAAAAAAAACCACTCCTCATGATCCCTTACTAGAATGTGATTGAAGGGCAAGTTCTCTCGATGAGATGGGAAGCCCCAGTCCGTCAAGACGGGGATAGTTCACCATCCCCCTAAAGGAAAAAAAACTAAATATGCCATAAGACTTGTTAGAGATGCTGTGAACACCCCCCCCGAGTGGGGTGGATGGGCTTATCCTATACTTTTATCCGAGGAATTTTCTTAAACTCGCAGTTTCCACTATCCTATCCTGGATCATGCTCGGCTTATTAAGTGACAAACTCTGGTTTATATCATCAACTAAACGTTTATGTTTTTCATTAATTTCTATATCAAAATGTTCCTTGATTCTCCAGTATAAATCCTCGTCCAAGTAAGGTGAATCAGGGTTAATATACTTTAAGGCATCTAACATGTCCCCTTCAAAATTTATGTAAATTTCATGGAGGTATTCCAAATCCTTTTCAGAGAATGCGCTGAAACCGAGGATCTCAGGGGGCACCCCAATGGAATAAAGGGCTGCGGTAAAGGTTATGGCCCTTGGAAGTGAAACTTTCCCTATGCTCCTTGAATACCCGAACAATCCTATGTGGAGCTTCCTTTTCCTCCTTCTTGGCACATATTTGGACACTCGATTTATGATATCTGCAAGTTTTAGGACTTGGCGACGATATTCTCTACAATATTTTTCCATGATTTTCACTGCAACTTCGACATCTATTTCCTGTGCTTTACCGGGCTTTTTTGATTTTAACTTGTCAACGGCTTTTATGACCTCTCGTGGTGGATGATCATATTTGAAAGATGACTGTAATGTGAATGTATAAGTGCTGGGATATTCTTTTATGACGTTATCTACATTGGATGGTGTTAGGCTTCCTCTGAAAGGCGCTGAGCCCATTCCTATAATAGGATATATTTTTATCCCTGTTTCCTCCTCGATTTTTTTGAAATCGTAAAGGGCGATCTTATTAAGTATAATGGCGGATATTATCCCATAATTCATGGAGGGGTCTGAACGTGCCAGGAACACTCTTTGGTGGTTGATATCTTTCCCATCCAAATATTCTCGGGTTATGGTGGCCGCGGTTAACATTCCCTCGCGGTCTTCGAATAGTGGTATTACATTTATTGTTTCTGGTTTGAATTCTCCTATCCATTCTTTTATTGTCACGTCCCCAAGTGAGAAGTCTTGTTTTCCTACAACAAACCTTCTATAATAATTGTAGATGCGATTAAGCGAATTGCTAGAGGATGTCATGGGTAGTATAACTTCGAATACTGGGGCTATTTCCATTCCATAGAATAATGTTGCTGTATCATATGAACGGGGTATGCTTTCGAGGGTTTCAAGGAGTATCTTCGCCTCTTCTCGCTCCACTGTAGGGTTAGGAACTCTTAGAGTTAATCTACAATCCTTTCCGAGCACGTTTTCTTGGAAGAATGATTTATAATTCGCGAGGAGTTTTTTCACAACATAATTGTCAACTTCTTTGCCTTCACAATCCCACATTTGCTCGTCACATCCAAAATGGGAGAATACATAATATGCTTCTTTTATCTCATCTTCTCCTGTAAGAAGTGGACTTGAGGCGAAGAATGGAGGGTTCACATTATCTGGATGTTGTGTGCTCATACACCTTGGGATCTTCATAGGCACTCCCTCATATAATGGGATCAAAAATAGGATATAAAGGTTCTGATGGGGAAAATTACCCTTGAAAATTTTAATAGGGGGTTATCTACAGTTTCCCTTTTATTCCCATTCTTATAAGTTGTTTGGAGAGATGGCGCCTTGCACAAGTTGGAACTTCATAATAGCCCTCCTTTAACTGTCTTGGGATTTTCCTCGGGATTTTTTCACCATTTCTCAATCTTTTACCACAATTTGGACATTTGAACCCTTTACCTTGTCCTGCTGATTTCATCCTTTTACCACAAGAGCAAATAGGATTTTCATATATTATTAGAGGTTTAACCTTCTCTATTCTTATTTTTTCAATGTTCAAGGTCCCATGGACTCCTACACCACCAAATACTTCCACTTTGTCACCTGGCCTTAACTTCTTTATTATTTTTCTAAAGTTTTTTGTGGGTTCATAGGCAGCACATTCTATTTCACCAGAGTCATCCTTAAGTGTGAAGAATACGTGGCCCCCTTCGATGACGCGAGGCTTGTCCTTCACTTCACCCGAGACGACGTAACAGCCAAATTGTTTCATCTGGGATATATTGTCAATTTTTTGAATGTGTTGATCGGTATGTTGGTTGGTTTCGAAGATGCAGTATCTTTCGATTTTTTCTCCAACTTTTATCATTTGATGGGCTTTCAGTAGGATTTCGGGTGATTCTCCTCTTATACCATAGAGTATTGGGCAGGGCGTGTGAGGTTCTATGGCTATATAATCATCGTCAATGTTATCAAATGTCCAAGGGTATGTTTCTTCGTCCATTTTTTTAACAGAATCCTTGTCTATTTTCCTCTTTTTACCATAATTTTCTGGTGAGCGGTAAGCGATAAGCTCATAGGTTTTATCGGGTAGAGGGCATCCAATAGCTGCAAGGGCGCCTATAACACCCCTACCATTCTTGTACTCGTAAATTTCGGCTCCCAGTTTATCCGCTAATCTTCTTGCATCTTCTATGGTTAGTATTCGTCTTATGGCATCGAGGGCGAATTTTCTTAAATCATCATTGACTTGGCCTTCATAGAATACTACACCAGGGTTCGTATCCTCATTTTGGAGTTCTGAAAATCTTGAAACAAAAGATAAAACTATCTCCTTTATCTTATTGGCTTCTTCAATCTCCCGGACTTCTATTTTAAATGATACTGCCCCGTTACCCCTTGTTTTGTTAGGGGCGAATGGGTTGAGTCTTATTAACCTAGGATAACCACTAATAGTATAACCGCAAACCTTAAGTTTCTCAATTATCAAACATAAGATGTAGGTGGTGCACATTCCATTTGGAGAATCTGTATCATCAATACCTACATGTAACATGTTTTTTCACCCTGGTGATCCAAATTGAACGTTATGAAAAGGGAGGAAATACTCCAAGAATTATATGATCTGCTCGCAAACCATGGTTTTAGAATATCCCATATTTATGAGAGGAGCTGTTTTGACCTTCTAGCAAGGAAGAAACTCCTACTACTCCTACTAAAAGTACTCGTTAATATCGATGCTATTAATAGTTTACAAGCTCATGAAATAAAAAAGGTTGCCTACACCTTCCTCGCAGCACCCCTTATCATAGGCCTGAAATCCAAAACAGACTACCTTGAAGAAGACGTGGTATATGAAAGACATGGCATACCAGTCATAGCCCTTAAAACATTGAAGAATATGATTATAGAAGGCCACCACCCAGAAGTGTTCGCTGACAGGGGAGGCTATTATGTTCAGATTGATGGTGACACCCTAAGAGAGGTTAGAGAAGAATATAATATGTCACTTAAGGATCTTGCAGATCTGGCCCATGTATCAAGGGAGACCATTTACAAGTATGAGAATGGTATTGTAAGAGCTTCACCTGAAACTGCAATGATACTCGAAGAAATACTAAACATAAAAATAATACTTTCAATTGATCTTTTCAAGACCCCCGGGATTGATAAGGATATCGTGGAAAATAGCTCGGATAAACGGGCTGAGAAACTTGCTGAATTAGGCTTTGGGGTGATCCAAACCCAAAAAGCGCCATTCGACGCCCTTGCCAAGGAGAGGAAATTCGAGAATACGGTTATAACAGATCTTGAAAAGAATAGGGATCCTCGAACCCTTAAGAGGATGGCGGTTCCCTTAAAGGACATATCATTGATCACGGGATCGGATGCTGTTTTCATATTAAAGAATCCCAAGATCAAGGAATCCTTTGAGGGCATACCAGTGATCAAAGATTGGGAGATAGATGAAATAGAAAGCTCAAAGGAATTCCTAAAGATAATAGGCGAAAGAAAAGGATACAATTAATACCTAAACAGCAAAGTGAAGGTTTCCTCGGCCTCATCTGTAGATGCGACGCCTATACTAACCATGTCAAGATAATCTATCCCCTCCAGGAATTTGAAGGCTTCATCAGGTTTTAATATGCCAGCGGCTAATACCTTATGCGCCATGATAACCTTACCAGTATCTAGTATAAGCTCCCTGAGTTCTCTTCTCTCATCTTCTAGGAAACCAGGAAAGTCCATCATATATCCAAGCTTGTTCAATGGTATCATGTAAATATCAAAAAGATCTAATATATCAGAGGCGAGAAGTTTCATTGTAGTATTCCTTGGAAAAGCAGTTATAAGACCACTCACCACACCCATATCATTTATAAGATCAAGCATATCCCCTAATTCCCCCACATCTAGTCTATCAGAATATTCCTCATCTAATAGCATAACATCCGCCGCCAAATCAGAAAAGATTTCAACATCCTCCTGGAACCTACCAGCCCTCACAGTCCCGATAATAGTAAAATCTAGGCCAGATTCAATGACCCCAGTTAATGCTTCAATAACTGGATGTTCTGGTATAACTTGTATGGCCTGGACTCCCAACTCATAAGATTTTTCCATGATCTTCTGGATATTCCTCGGCTTATTATAAAGGTCTATCTGATATAAGCGAGACCTATGGCCAAAATATGTTAAACCTGCAAATGGTGCTGTTCCCAGTGAAGTGCATGGTATCTTCTTATCTTTGATTTTAATGGATCCTTCAAACATGGTAACAATCCACTCTATGGTAGTGTGTAAAGATATATTAAGTTTCTATGATAAACATATTCTATCCTCAAGATTGATCTTTGCGATTACATTATATTAAATTTTCAGCAGGTGAGATATCATGAAAGTACTTGTTGCGGATTCAATCAACGAAAAAGGGATAGCGGAACTTGAAAAGGCGGCTGAAGTCGTGGTTGATACAAGTATAAGACCAGATGAGCTTTTAGAAACCATAAAGGATTTTGATGCTATTATTGTAAGGAGTCGGACGAAGGTTACAAGGGAAGTTATAGAAGCCGCTCCTAGATTGAAGATCATTGCAAGGGCTGGTGTGGGTGTGGATAATATCGATGTCGATGCCGCCACAGAAAAGGGTATCATGGTCATAAATGCCCCTGAGTCCACTTCCATTACAGTGGCGGAACATACCATGGGTTTAATGTTAGCACTTGCAAGAAAGATACACCTTGCTGATAAGTCTGTTAAGGAAGGTAAATGGGAGAAAAACGAGTTCATGGGGATAGAACTTAACAATAAGATCCTTGGAGTTATTGGTATGGGTAGGATAGGCTCCCAGGTTGTTACACGCGCAAAATCCTTTGGGATGAACGTGCTTGTCCATGACCCCTATATCAGTGAAGAAGCAGCTGATGAAATGGGCGTGGAAATAGCCGAACTTGAAACACTCCTCAGAAAATCCGATATTATAACAATACACGTCCCATTAACCAAAGAGACAGAACACTTGATATCAGATCGTGAATTGAATATGATGAAGGACACTGCATTTATAATAAATTGTGCCCGTGGAGGTATAGTGGATGAGGACGCCCTTTACAGAGCCTTGAAGGAGGGTGATATAGCGGGTGCCGCGCTTGATGTTTTCGAAGAGGAACCACCAAAGGACAGTCCACTACTAGAACTAGATAACGTGGTTTTAACACCACACATAGGGGCTTCCACGGTTGAAGCCCAGAGAGACGCTGCTATAATCGTTGCAAATGAGATCAGAGAAGTTTTTGAGGGTGGAACGCCACAGAATGTGCTTAACATGCCAGTATTAGACCCTGAAACCTTCAAAACCTTGAAACCATATATCAGATTGGCTGAGAAAATAGGCAGTCTGGTTGTGCAGGCAACACCAGGAAAGATAGAAAACCTTGAAGTCACATATTGTGGTGAATTGGCTGAAATACCTCAACAGGATATCTTGACCCGGACCATACTTCAAAGCATATTGAATCCTATTTTAACAGAGCCAGTGAATCTTGTTAACGCGCCCATGATCGCGAAGAAGAGGGGTGTGATAGTTACAGAGGGTAAAAGAGCAGAATCTGGGGATTATAAGTCGCTTATAGTATTGGTTGTTAAATCTGATGAGGGAGAGTTTAGTGTTGAGGGAACCTATATTAGGGAGCCTAAAATAGTGAAGATAAACGATTATAACGTTGATGTTAAACCAGAGGGTATAATGTTAATAGCAAAGTATAGGGATCTGCCAGGGACCATCGGGGCTATCGGAACAAAACTTGGAGAACATAACATTAACATAGCTATTATGCAGGTTGGTAGAAAAGAGATTGGTGGAGAGGCTGTAATGGTACTTAAAGTGGATCAGGAGGTACCATCACATGTCCTCGAGGAGATAAAGGAACTAGAAAATGTGGATGATATTGTTGCAATCGAATTATAATCCTTTCAAAATTTCAAATGTGATCTTGTTACCATACCTGTCATAGGATGCTATAGTATCCTCCCGGTAAGGATAGGCTATTATCATATGGAATAATCCATTTTTTGAGAAGAAGTGTAAATCTTCCCTTGAAGGATTATTGTTAGGTGTTGGATGGGAGTGAACAGATCCAATAGTGGATGCGAATGGTGGTAACATAAGAGTCTGCATTACAGCCCCTTCATTTGAAGTTTCACCTGGTAGAAAAATTAAACCCTTAACATTGAGACTCTCATCCACTACTTTACCTTCAAGTAAAGCCGCGAATTCCCTAGGATGAACATTCCTTGCAGTTTCTATAATTTCATCAATGACCTGTGAATCAACTTGTATCCTCTTGATTTGTTTCAAACCAAATATTTTCTCTATAATGTAATCTATAAAACCCATTAATCTATCCCTTCTATCATTTTAAAGAAGTCTTTGTTAAAAAGTGGAAGGTTCCTGTCAACTATGATCTTTTTCCTCCTTGACTCCACCTTCCTTTTATATCTGGGATCATAGCCTCTAATTGTAACAGTCCGCTTGTATATCCCAATACCTCTCCTATGCCATGCTGGTACCCTAGCAAGGTTCACACCCTTTTCAAAAAGGAGCTCATGGATGTCACTTGACTTCAAACCCCTAAGCTTTTCTGTTGCAGCCTTCTTGTCCATGGTCTCTCTAAGCTTCCAATAAGCGTAACTGTTAAGACAGTTCCGCCATGCTTCATCTTGTCTTGATTTAAAATATTCTCCCAGTAACTCTTCAGCAATGGGGATGATGCGACTATCAAATGAAATGGGTTTTCTAATATCATTCCTTTCAAATTTTTTAAGCAGACATAGGATGAAGGAGGTTGCTGTGAAACTTGATAGTACAGAATCTAGTTTCTCTATGCGGCCATTGAAGGGTAATTCGTCGAATAGTATGTTGATTTCATCAGAGAAGGTATATATGAAAATTGGGCTGAATTCCCTCATGAGCTTAATTGAAGTTTCAACCATACAATCTGCGAAGAATGGATCGTAGGGTCTTTCAAAATCTAATTCTCTGGTTAGTCTGTGGAATCTTCTACCATCAAGTCTTGTGATGGTCTTGCAACCACATGGAACCCTAATCCTGGAATAGATTTCACATTCTTTCATGTGCCGACCTTGAAATTCTCGCTTAAACTCTTGAGGAGTTTAATAGCGGAATAAGCTGCTAGTACGCTTGTCTTAGGGTTGAGTGAACATCTAACATTCTCTGCTATTGTTTTGAATTCTCCGAAGTCTCCTTTAACTGTGATCTCATGGACGTTCCTATTTACCTGGGGATCAACTATAATTTCGACTTCAGCGTCCATGTTACATGCTATGCTAAGGGTGGCTGCTACATTTATGTTAAGGGGGAACTTTTTAACAGCCTCTGATGCATTGCCCTTGTATAGTACTTGTTTTTCCTCGGTGGATATGCCTAGTGAACGTGGAGGCTTCCTTGTGACGAGTTTAACAGAGGTGATTTTACCTATGGAAGCTGCTTTTATACCATCCAAACCCACTATAGCACCTGAGGGGATGTAAACCCTGGCGTTATTCTTTGAGGCTAAATCCTCAATTCTTGAACGGAGCACTCCATCCATAAGAGCCCCCACACTCATTATGAGAACGTCTATCCCCTTTTTTAAGATTTTGGGGATGATCTCAGCCACCGCTTGGGGGGATGCGGCTTCTATTATAATATCTACCTTGTCTAGCATGTCTTCTACTTTTAAAACTGCAATCCCATCTGCTATAGATGCCAGATTCTCGGCCTTTTCAAGATCTCTATCATAAAAGAATCTAAGTTGGATGTTAGAATCTTCTTCAAGCACGTAACTTGTTATGATATTTGCTATGGCTCCGCAACCCACTATCCCCACTATCATAAGGGGTTCCTACCTTGTTGGGGTTTCATAAGATTTTGTTATCTCAGTTGTCTTAATATCTGGTGATATTATGAGTATGTCACCAACGGCTTTAACACGATCATATGAAATGTCTATCATACCTTCTTCTTTTAGTGGTCTGATTTCATCTGATTCTGGGACTATGCGTATACTCGTCTTTAAAACGTCCTTTAATCCAAGATCTCTTTTCTCGGGGCTCATTGCCTTGGCTTTAAGTTTTGACACTCGACCCTTTTTTATGTTCAGGACAACATCTTGGACTCTGCCGACATATTTACCCCCAGAAGTGTATATGTCAAGACCATAAAGCTTGGATAATTCCACCATATTTTTTACACTCCTTTCCTTTTTTTTAGTATTTCCCTTTATGGAAGTTTATTTCGTTTTATAATTTAAATAGTTTAGGAATAATTATGTGGATACAAAGCCATAGGCTAAATTTGCCGGTAAATATTATCAGCTTCATAAAAACCTTGAACCAAACTTGTTACCAGATTAACTGGGGGGTTTAAAACACTTATATCCCCCTTAAAAGGACGTTTAACATTGGGGGTTATTATTTTGCTACTATGAAGGGATGAAAGATCTTAATAATCTCATGATCGTCCTTTTAAAAGCTTTTTCCTCCACTTAAATAAACTGTAATCTTCATTGTAAAAAAGATAGTGTCGCGTTCACTTATAATAAAAGAGATTTTGGAGGCATTTCACCCATAATTTGCTAATGGGTGGAAAGTTCATGTTCCATCTTATTAATTCTTTCCACATATTCATGGATTCTGAACTTTCTTTCAAGTCCACGGTCGTTCATGTACCTGACTTTTCCAAATATCTCCCTTTCACCCCAAGCCCGGTCATGTTTCCCAAAACACCAAGCAACACCCGCAAACCCATTTGGGTCCCGGCCATCAATTTCATATTTATCATTGAGGTGGATTGCAACATCATAGGCTTTTTCAGGGTGTTCGGTCCATTCAAGGATTTTTTTACCCCAGTACATTCTCATGTACCCGTGCATTTTGCCTGTGATTACCATTTCTTTCTGGGCAGCATTCCAGTATTTGTCGTGGGTTTCAGCGTTTTCAAGTTCCTTTAGGGTGTATTCGTATTCTCTTGGATCGGATGCATGTTCCATCAGTGTATTGTATGCCCATTCTGGCAGGGACTTGATTGTGGAGTAGTTATTATTGTAGTGGACAAAGTTCATGCTGAGCTCTCTTCTTACAATGAGCTCTTCTAAAAATTCTGGACAGTTTCCCACTCTTGAAGCCTTGTATGCTAGGTATAATGGTGATATATGTCCAAAGTGTAGGTAGGGGCTCATATTTGATAGACAGTTTTTAGCAGGGTCGTTTCTGAATTTTTCGAAGCATTGGAGTTTTTCTGATAAGAACTTGTTAAAAAGTTTAATGGCTTCTTTTGTGCCGCCGTGGAATATGGATGGTGTCAGTTCATCTTTTAAGCCCAGTTTTTTCATGAGTTTTTCATGATTAGGCTCTGCTGATTCAATGTCAATGTCAAGTGAGTTCACTTTAAGGGTTCTTGGCTGCAGCGGTTTCATGAAATATTTGAGTTTACGGGTTATTTTAGGTCTGAAGGTTCCAGCGGAATATTCCTCCTTGTTGGAGGCTGTTTCAACAGGTACAATAACATTGCTCTCTATTTGAATTAGTGGACAGTTAACAGATGCTTTGAGTTCATCATACCACTTTTTTTGGATTTCGAGATAGCCCCTATCTGTTATAATAAGTGAAGCGTCATCTGAGTATTTTAAGACTGCGGATGGGGGTTCATCAACTTGTATCGAGAATCTCACTCCCCTATTTTCTAGTTCATTTTTAACAGAAAGGAGTCCTTCAATTAGAAATTGGTAATGACGTGAATTTGCTCCTGGGAAATCTGATGTAAGTCCAAAAACTACTATGAGGGGTTTTTGCATCTTGTTAGCGGTTTCAATAGCATATTCCAGGGCATGATTCCAGTGTGTTCTCACAGATGCTTGCATCCAGTATAAGATGTGATCTCCACAGTGACTATCCGCGGATTTAAATTCATTCAAGTTTTTAATTCTTTCTTCATGTATCATAGGGATCCTGTTACTAGTTTATTAGGTTTAGCAATAAGATCCCACACAATCCGATAGGGTTGGAGATGAATTACACTAAAACTTGTCGCTTTCCACCTTCTTGTAGTCCATGCCCTAACGAGGGAAATGGGATCCAAGACGAGCCGAGAAGGGTCCTATGGACGTTAAAGTATATGTGAACTCCTCAACTTTGTAAGCTTCCATGTTGGGAAACCCCAAGGGTAAGCGTGGGGGGAAGTCACAGGTTTCCCTGTCTCTAATATTTATTTTATTAGTATCATATAAATTCAGCTTTTATCTTCTTTGCTTTGTGGATGAGTAGCAGCAACGGTAACCTAGGGGTGTTACTTGGGGGCGCACAATTATGAAACGTTAACTTGTAAAAGTGAACCATCAAAGGATAAATATTTTATAAGGGTAGGGTATCGTAAGGTGATATAAAATGTGGGATACTAGTCAGGATTATAGGCTTAAGGTTGCTGATAGGTCCATCAGCCTCTTCATGAAAGCTATTGAATCAGGAAGTCTCAGGGGTCAATGGAATAAAAAGTCTGCCATCCAAATGGCTGATGAGATTAAAAAAGTCCTCCAAGGTCTTATCTATTCGTATCTGGAACCTGAGGAACTTGCATCATCACCAGAAATGTTATCAATTAAAGAGAAGGTGGAAAGTATAATAGAAGCTCTTGGAGGTGAAAGATGGGCTGAAATGTTCCTTAGAGAAGCCGAGGAAAAAGAGAAAACCGAGGAAAATATTGCAAGGATAAAGTTTTTCCTCAACACCATGCTTAGGCTTAAAGAGCGTTTAATGCTTGGCAAAATTTCTGATCCGATTATAGGCATTGATATTCTAGTGGGAGAGGTTATGAGTTCCGCTAGCCATCCTAGAGCCGATAAACTCCAAATATGTAATGTTGACATTGGAGGTAGATCAGTTAAGGTTATAACAAATGATCCTAGGGTTAAAAAGGGGGATCGTGTAGCAGTCGCGCTATTACCACCACAAAACTTTATGGGGATAACAAGTGAAGGCATGTTCCTGGGCATAGAAGGAGTTTTAAGAGATGTTAGAGGAGAACTAGGAGGGCTTCCAAAGGGCATACCACTAGAATCTCTTAAAGATGCGAGAAACATCATTGAGGAGTTTATGAAAGGAAAGTGAAAATATGGCAACCATAATTTATCTGAAGAGCCATGGTTCCATTAATGTGATTCTGCATTCATCCTTGAATTTGCATTCTCCACAGTTACGGGGTGTTGGACATCCAAGTTTTCTGAGATAAAATATTGGATCTTTTGTTTTTAGCGGATAATATCCTGAATAGTCAACATTTTTAAGGCCTTTCTTTTTACATTTTTTTACAAGGTTTTCCATTAGAGTTTTAGATGGTCCTCTATGATAATATAAGACGAAGTTGGGTCTGAAGCCGACGAGTCTATAGGGTATTTCTTCGTTTATTTCTGATAAAAATTCCGCTATAATGGGAACTTCTCTGTCGGTTATGCCTGGTATTACAACTGTTCGGAAAACCCTGATCTTTTCTGGGGTTTTTTCAGCAAGGTATGTGGCATTCCTTAGCACTGGTTCAGATGGTGCTCCCGTAAGATTTCTATGAGTTTCGTCGTTAAATGCTTTTATTTCAAAGTTTATGAAATCTGCGATCCGTAGAAGTCTTTTAAGAGTTTTCATTGTTGAAAAACCGTTTGTAGCGATGCCTATTTCCATGGAAGGCTCTGATTTTCTTATTGTCTCTACTATTTCTTCAATGTATGGTGTGTGTATTGTGGGCTCCCCACCAGTGAAACTGAGCCTATAAGCGCCTATATTTCTTGCTAGGGGACTTTTAAGATGGTCTAATGCCTCCTTGGCCATTTTTTCAGGTTCTATGTGGCCTCTGTAGATCCATCCTGTGTCTGGGTATTGTGAAATCCGATAGGCATTACAATATAAGCATTTGAATGAGCATCCTAGGAATGTTATTGAATAACTTTTCAGGATGTAAGCTAGACTTGTATATGCTATTTCTGGCAATCCTACATGGCAAATGCCGGTTTCTCCTTCAAGTCGGTTTACTCCACATCGCCACTCGCAAAGTTTGCATTTCCTAAAATCTTTCATAGAGTATATATCAATTTTTATTAAATATAATGAGTTTTGTCCTTGTCATATCCTCAATAGCATATCTAACGCCCTCTTTACCCATTCCACTACATCCGAATCCTCCGAATGGCATGTGATCGACTCTGTAAGTTGGTTGTTTGTTTATAAGCACTGTTCCCGCCCTCAATTTCGAGACGAATCTCAATGCTTCATGTATATTCTCTGTGAATACTCCGGCTTGAAGGGCGTAACAGGTGTCATTGGCCACCTTCAGGGCTTCTTCAGCATCCTTAACTCTTATTATTGGAGATACTGGGCCGAATGTTTCCTCTTGGACCAGTCTCATTGAAGGTTTAACATTATCTAATACTGTGGGTTCAAAGAAGTTACCGTTTCTTCTACCACCATATAATAGTTCAGCACCATCATTAATGGCCTCGAGGACAACCTCCTCAATTTCTAGAGCGGCTTTTTCGCTTATAAGCGGGCCTATATCCGTTTTTGGGTTGAGAGGATCTCCTATTTTCAATTTTGAAGTTTCTTTAACCAATCTTTGCACGAATTCGTCGGCTATTTTTTCATCGACGATTATCCTTTTCACTGCTATACATACTTGGCCTGAGTAAAGATATGAGCCTTTCAGGGCGCCTTCAACAGCCTTTTCTATGTTGGCGTCTTTTAGTACTATTATGGGATCGTTCCCGCCTAATTCTAGGGTGAGTTTTTTCATCCCACTTTTTTCTGCTATCATTTTACCTGTTTTGAAGCCTCCGGTAAATGTTATCTTGTCAATATCTTCACTTTTTAAAATTTCTTCACCTATAATTGATGCTTTACCTGTTAGGACATTTATTGCGCCTGGTGGAAAGTATTCATTTAATAGTTCTCCTAGTTTTAGGGGTGATAATGGTGCTTTGAGTGATGGTTTTAATATTACGGTGTTTTTTGATGCGAGTGCGGGGCCTATTTTGTGGATTGCAAGGTTAATTGGGAAATTGAATGGTGTGATTGCGGCTATGACTCCTAGTGGAATTTTTATTGTGAATCCTATGAAGTTTTTACCTCCTATACCAGCGTCCATTGGGATGGATTCTCCGTAGATTCTCTTGGATTCCTCCGCGGATAATTTGAGTGTTTCTATGGATCTTTTGACTTCGTCTAGAGCCGCTTTTATGGGTTTCCCAGAATCCAAGGTTATAAGACGTGAAAATTCATCCAACCTTTTTTTAAGCTCTTGACTCGCGTCATAGAGTGCATCTGAGATTTTAAGCGCGGTTAATAGGGTCATTTCATCCTTAGCAGTTTTTGCGGCTGAAATAGCTTCTCTTGTATCCTCTTTTGAAGCTGCAGGTACTTTGTCTATAACCTCGTTATTGTAGGGATTATGGATTTCGATTTTTTCATCACCTACTAATCTACCATTAATCAGCATCTTCATGGAGAACCCCTTATAGTTTATTTTTAAGATTTTGTATGGAATTTGTAACAGTTTTAACGTCAGTTTTGTTTATCTCGTTACCTGCGGATATTAGATAGTTTTTATACCATAGTGCTGCGACAATTACTATGACCATAATCCCACCAAATAATAGTATCATCTCGGCAGAGCCCTGGGCTATTTCATCATCTATCAGATTCATGGTCTTAGACCTCCATCATACTAGGGTGCCATTGAACCCACGATTACGAAACCAAACTTGTCGATTACATAAAATATACCGAATGCTAAAACAGCAAGGGGAATAGCATATTTAATGCCTTTTCTCGCGCTCCCATACATGACTATTCCTATGAGCAACCCCGCGATTATAGAATGGATTATTATATAGCCTCCAGCCGCGATTTTTGCAGTTTCAAGGATTGGGTTGGCTTTTCCAAGGGATTCTATGAATTTTGAATAGACCATGATCATTCCAAGTGCGAAGGGTGCTGCGATTATGGCCGCCACAACAAGGAACATGACAGACATCATAACATTAGCCTTCCTCTCCCTTTTAAGGGCTAAAACTGCACGCGTATCCTCTGCAACAGCCTCTATAACATCAGCTAAACTCCCACCAGCCCTTTTACCCTCTATTATCATCCTGAATGTTCTGTCAAGTGTTTCGGATTTGAGTCTTCGCCCCATTGACAATAGAGCATCATCAAATGTTCTACCTATTTTGATTTCGATAACAGCCCTTCTCAACTCATCATACAATGGCCCCTTCCCTTGCCTTGAAACGTCTTCTAGGGCTGTTTCAAGTCCAACACCTGCACGTAAAAGCGATGCTATCTGCCTTAGAAAATCTGGAGTTCCCTGTTCTATCGCGTCAATCCTTCTATCCATCATTATAAAAAGATAAACAAAAAAGGTTATTAGAGGAAATGAAAAAGCTACGAGAAATGAGATCAGAATGTCTATCCCAAAAACTAGGGCTATTAGAATCCCAAATAATCCAAAGGAGATGCACAGGAGTAAAAGCAATGTTATAATCTCCACGGCCCTTACATATATCCCTGTTCTGACAAGGTTCTCTTGTAGCTTTATGCGGAGACTCTTAGGGACTACCTTCCCAACTAGATCAACAAGAGGGGATAAATATTCTGGGATAAGCATAATAAACCACCAACCCCTTTTTTTCCAAAAGTTCCCTATAGATTATATTTTGGATGGGAGTGTATTTAATATTTTAGGATTTTTTCTGATGAGGATCATGTTCTCTGTTCTAATACCATATTCTCCTTTAATGTAAATTCCAGGTTCTATTGTTATGATCATGTTCTTTTCAAGTTTAATGTTTTCACTCGCGGAAATTGATGGCGGTTCATGAACTTCTAAGCCTATACCATGGCCTGTTGAATGTATAAAATTGTCTCCATATCCATACTCTGTTATGATATTCCTCACAGTCTTGTCTATATATGAGGCTTTAACACCAGGTTTTGCTGTTTTCACACCCTCTCTTTGAGCATCTAATAAAATATCAAGTATCTCTTCTTCATGTTCCTGGGTGATTATTGTTCTTGTGGTGTCTGAGGAATAACCTTCACATGTAGCCCCCCAGTCAATGATTGTAGGAGTTTGCACTTTATTGAATGAAATCTCTGCATGTGGATTGCTTGATCTTGGACCAGAGGCTACTATAGTATCGAATGCAGACTTTTTTGAACCATTAATCTTCATATGATATTCAAGTTCGGCTGCTATTTTGGCCTCAGTACCTTCAATACTTATTTCCATGAAGGATTTCTCAGCTATCTTCAAGGCCTTTTTTATATTGTTTATTTCAACCTTTTCTTTGATAATCCTAAGATCGCTTATAATATCCTTGATGATAAAATTGAATGAACCTTTTAACTTTTCAAATATGCCGATGGGGGTTGAAGGTTCAAAGATAACCTCCCTTGGGGATAGACTTCCAATTTTCTCTTTCACATCCTCTAATTTTTTAAATCTAAAAACTTCAAGTGATGATCTGTTCTCTGCTTCAGCTAAATCCATACTATTCACTATTAGGATGGGTTCATCAGCTAAAATCAAAAATGCGCGGGAAGAAGGTTTGAAACCAGTTAAATAAAAAATGTTTTCATCCTTAGATATTACCGCCATGTCACAGCCATCTTCCCCTAATTTTTCCATTGCAAGTTCCATTCTATCCATCAAAAAAAACACCAAAGGTTTTTGTTAAATATCCTTTATTCGTTGATCTTACTCCCATTAAGATTTGAGGATTCCTTCATGCAAAATTTGACTTAACAGTCTTCTGTGTCAGGTTGACCAGGCTCCCTCATCCCTACTTTGCTAATAGCAGAGCTTGAGACTACGCATTTTATAATTTTACAGAAAATAATATTTATATTTTACCACATATAGAAAAATATGAATATCCTGTCTGCATCCCTATTAAAATGCAAGATTTTAGATACTATGCCCTTATAAAATTTTTTTAGATTCCCAAAAATATATTATCCTCGCCAATGTGAAATTTTTCACATGTAAAAATATTAGCCTGTTAAAAATATAATACAAAGGTATATTTTTGTCTGGTGAGTTTATGGACGGAACTAACCTCAGAAAATTTGTTACAAGCGAATTAGTATTTGGAGATGGTGCAAGATTACTAGCACCTCAATATGCAAAAAACTTGGGAGCTGAGAAAATTCTCCTTGTAACAGACCATGGTATAAAAAAGGTTGGTCTTTTAGATGAAATAGAATCATTACTAATTGAAAATGGACTAGAATATGTAACATATACTGAGGTTACGCCGAATCCGCGAGACTATGAGGTTATGGAGGGTGCTGAGGTTTTTGAATCAGAAGGTTGTAATTTTATAATAGCCCTTGGAGGTGGGAGTCCAATAGACTGTGCAAAGGGCATAGGTATTGTAAGTTCCAATAAAATGAATATCCTTGAATTTGAAGGTGTTGACAAAATCCCAGCACCCGGACCCCCAATCATCTGCATACCCACCACCGCTGGAACATCAGCAGACATTTCACAATTTGCAATAATCAGAGACACTAAAAGAAAAATTAAAATCGCAATAATAAGCAGAACCCTCATACCAGACGTTTCCCTCATAGACCCTCATACAACCATAACCATGGATAGAATACTCACAGCATCAACTGGTATGGACGCCCTTACACATGCCATAGAAGCCTATGTATCCAACGCAAGCTCCCATTTAACCGATATAAACGCCCTAGACGCCATGAAACTAGTAAGTGAAAACCTGCCCAAAACCCTTGAGGAGCCTGAAAATCTTAATCTACGTTTCAATATGATGCTAGCAAGTCTAGAAGCAGGTTTAGCATTTTCCAATGCAAGTCTTGGTCTTATTCATGCGATTGCACACAGTCTTGGGGGTAGACTAGATATCCCACATGGTATGGCGAACGCCATCCTAATAGAAGATGTTATAAAATTCAATTTCCCCGCAGCCCCCAAAAGATATAAGGATATAGCAGAGGCCATGGGACTGAAACCAAGAAGAGATGAAGTGAAGGAGGAGCTCATTTCTAGATTAAAAACTTTTAAAAGAAGAGTTGGTATTGACATGAACCTTAAAGACTATGGTATCAAAGAAGAGGATATAGATGAACTTGCAAGATTGGCTTTCAATGATCCTTGTATCGTTACAAACCCCCGCCAACCAACAATAGACAACATAAAGGAGATACTCAAAAATGCCATCAGAAAATCCTAAGGGTAGGGAGGATCTCCGCGAAGCCATAATGGGCTTCGGTGAAAAATCTGTGAGAAAAAGCTACTATCCCCAACTAAGGGAGACATTCCATAAACTCCAAAGATTTAAAGCTTTACTTGATCATACAAGGGACTTCATATTTCTAGTTGATGTTAATGGAAAAATAGTAGACGTTAACAAGTCAAGCCTGCAAAAGCTAGGATATTCAAAGGAGGATATAAGCTCTATTTTCGAAATAATCCCCACAGAATACAATGATAATTTCAGGGAACTTCTCTCAAAAAAAGAAGCTTCTATGGAAATGCCCTTACTTAAAGGGGATGGGGGCCTAATTTTAACCGAAATGAACCTAAATATAGTTAAATTCAATGGAGATAATTATGCTGTTATCGTGGCTAGGGATATAATTGGACGTAAAAAACTAGAGGAAGAACTTAGAAAATCCCTCGAAGAGAAAGAAATTTTACTGAAGGAAATGCATCACAGGAGCAAGAATAATCTGCAGATAATCTCAAGCTTGCTGAACCTCCAGGCTATGACCACAGACGCGAAAAAGGAAACATTCAAGGAAACACAAGATAGGATAAAGTCAATGGCACTTATACACGAACAATTATATCAATCAGAAGACCTTGCAAGGATAAACTTCAAGGAATACGCCGAAAAACTTATAAAAAATCTCCTTAATTCATATCCAATGGGAAAGTCTGTGACCACAAAATTAGATATTGAAAATATAACCCTAGAAGTTGACACTGCCATACCCCTAGGCTTGATCATGAACGAACTTTTAACAAACACATTGAAATATGCATTTTTCGGCAAAGACAAGGGCACAATAGAAGTTACTTTCAAAAGACTTAAAGATAACCTTGAACTGAAAATAGCAGATGATGGTATAGGATTCCCAGAAGATAAACTCCATGAAAGCAAATCACTAGGCCTTAAACTTGTTAACGTCCTAGTAAGACAACTAGAAGGGAGGCTATCCGTTAAAAGCCAGAATGGTAGCTGCTTCAAGATAATATTCAAGGGATAGAAACCATTATATGAACAAAGACAAAACTATAAAATATGGCGAAATTTACAACTAGGGAAATAAGGGACATCATAATTTCAATGCTCGTAATAGCAGGTGTTTTCTCATATGTTTTTTCAAACAAGCAAATCAACATTGCAATTTCATTATTACCCGTGAGTATCATAGCTGTTGGCATAGGCTTCGTATTCCATGAAATAGCCCATAAGTTCATGGCTATAAGATATGGTTTCTGGGCAGAATACAAACTATGGATGGCCGGAATATTACTGGCACTTATAACAGCATATTTTGGTTTTGTGTTCGCAGCACCAGGAGCAGTATATATACACGGGGCATATATCAGCCGGGAAGAAAACGGTAAAATAGCATTAGCAGGACCCTCCACAAACATCATCCTAGCAATACTCTTCCTACTTTTAGCATCATACACACCAAGCATACTAGTAACCTTAGGATCTGCTGTTAATAGTTTCATCGCATTCTTTAACCTTATACCATTCAGTGTATTAGATGGGGCGAAGATTATACGCTGGAATCCAATAGTATGGATCCTAGCCATGTTAACAGCACTCGCACTCACATTTGAAAGCTTCTTCATATTATAGAGTGATAAAAATGTTCTCTGATGTACCTGTAAAATATATTGGCTGCACACACCGGGCAAGGAACCCCTCAGAGACCATCAGATGGATCCAAGAGAAACTGCAAATGATAGGTGTCACAAGGATAACAGAAATAACACACCTTGACAGGATAGGGATACCAGTATATTCTGCTATAAGACCAACTGCAGAAGATGGTGCTGTGAGCATATACGCTGGTAAAGGAGCTACAAGATCCCAGGCCAAGGCTTCTGCGATGATGGAGGCATTCGAAAGGTACTCAGCAGAGAAAAAAAGTGCGGATTCCAAGAAGTCTGTTAGAGCCCGAGTAGATGAGATAGGTGAACATATAGACCTTGAAAGTCTTATATTGCCCCAGGGTAGTGATGTTGATGGAGAAATTGAATGGGTGAAAGCAAAAAACCTCAAAGATGAAAAGGAGGTTCAAGTCCCGGCAAACGCTGTTTACCATCCATACAATCCACCTGGAGAATGTATAAGCCTTTTCAGGTCAAATACTAATGGTCTTGCTTCTGGGAATGCTATTGAAGAAGCTATATTCCATGGGCTTATGGAATTGATAGAAAGAGATGCTTGGAGCATGTTCGAGGCTAAAAGGGGTCCTAAAAGGGAGATAAACTGTCAGGATGTTGATAATAAGATTATAGTGGAATTATTGAAAAAGTTTGAGGATGCTAAGATTGATATAACCCTTATAGACCTTACGAGTGATATTAGGATACCGACTATTGCCGCAGTAGCCGATGATGTTCTCTTGAAGGATCCTGCTCTACTAAGTATAGGTGTTGGGACTCACCTAGACCCTGAAGTGGCGGTTATAAGGGCGCTTACAGAAGTGGCTCAGAGTAGGGCGACACAGATACATGGGACGCGAGAAGATACAGTTAGGGCAATTTTCATGAGGAAGGCTGGATACAAGCGGATGAAGAGAATTAATAGGCACTGGTTTGGCGAACCTGAAGAGATAATAGAATTGGATGAGATGAAAAATAGGTCAAAGACAACTTTCAAGGATGACATTGATGTCACCCTTAAGGAATTGAAGAGGTGTGGATTTTCCGATGTATTCATGGTTGATCTTACACGCGAAGTGGAAATACCTGTGGTTAGGGTTATAGTACCTGGATTGGAAGTATTTGCTGTTGATAGCAGTCGTATAGGGGATAGGATCAAATATGAAACGGGTAATCGTCTTCACGGGTCCGTCCCTACATCCTAGAGAAGCTTCAAGGATTTTAAAAGCTGAATATCATCCTCCTGTAGGGCGGGGGGATGTTTCAAGGTTTATTAGGGAGACTGTTGATGTTATTGCAATAATAGATGGAGTATTCCATCAAGAGCCTGCAGTCGCCCATAAGGAGATAATAGAAGCGCTTAAAAGGGATGTGAAAGTGGTTGGTGGGGCTAGTATGGGGGCTCTACGCGCCTCAGAACTTGATAATCTTGGAATGATAGGTATAGGATATGTTTATAGGAAATATAAGGATGGGAGTATAGAATCAGATGACGATGTTGCAGTGGCCTTTGATCCCAAAACCCTAGAGCCACTATCAGATTCACTTGTAAGTATCAGATACAATTTCAAAAGGGCATATAAACGTGGTATAATATCAAAGGGAGAACTAGAAAATCTTATAAAAACTGCGAAATCGATATTTTATCCCAAAAGGACGTATGAGAGGATCTATAATAAATCTAATCTAGATCCAGGAAGCCTTAAAGGTTTGAGGGAATTTATAGAAAGTGAAGGTGTTGACATAAAAAAGGAGGATGCCATCAAGGTTCTAGAATATGTAAAGGAGAATCTCTTGTGAGTTTAACATCTCAAATGGAACTTCAAACAAAAATTAGACGAATCAATGACATCTTAAAGGATAAAAGGGTGATAATAGCATTCTCAGGGGGTTCGGACAGCACACTATTGGCTAAAATAGCTTCAAAGGTCTCAAAAGAAGCCATGGCCGTAACCATAGACACTGGGACATTACCAGAGGATTTTATAGAAAATGTGAAGGGTATAGCCTCTAAACTAAGAATCTCACATAGGATCATTAAAGAAAACCTCCTTGAAGATGAAAATTTCAGAAAAAACCCATATCATAAGTGTTTCATTTGCAAAGATCGGATGTACAGTCTCCTAGAATCTATAGCTGAAAAGGAAGGGTTTGATATTATAGTGGATGGGACGAATATAACAGACATCCTCGAAGATAGGCCAGGGATGATAGCAAATTATAAAAGAAAGATAAGAAGTCCACTATTGGAAGCTAAAGTAACAGAAGACGATGTTAGAGAATACCTAAAAAGAGAGAATATAATATACTATCCAAACACTACATGCCTTGCAACTAGGATAAAAGGGCCAATAACCATAGAAAAGATTAATAGGATATCCTATGCTGAGAATCTTATAAAGGATCTTACAGGTCTCCAAATTGTTAGGGTTAGAGACTTTGACGGGACTGCGGTAATCCAAACAGATGATATAAGTAAAATACTGGACATGAAACTTTTAGAATATATTAAAGACAAATTTAAATTAGCAGGTTTTAAGAGAGTCCATATAGATATAGGAGGCTATCATAAAAAAAGAGGGGAGCTTATAAAATCTAAAAAAGGTGATGAGACAATATATAAGTTGAAACTTCCTTATCCCATTGATATTGAAAAAACATGTGCTAACCTCAATATTAGATGTTCTTTAGATACTATAAAGGTTAGAATAGGTGATGGTATAGTTAAGATTTCAGAGGATGGTAATGTAACCATTGAGAAAATCCATGACAGAAAAGAGGTTGAAAGGATTCTACTAGCGATTCTAGTCTCTATAAGGAGGCTGGGAAACTATAGCACAGTTTGAATGTCTTCATCCACTTTCCTTCTGAAACTGGATATTTTACGCGCGAAACTCCTCTTATCTTCTCCTTGGAGTATGAGGTCTCCAAGGACATGGAATTCAAGATCATCTGCTTGTATGTTGTTGAATATTATCTCTATGTAATTTGCCTCCTCGAGTGAATCATTAGCTATTATACGATATTCTATTGTAAGATCCTCATGTTCTATAACATCATTTATTATCCTCTTGAGTAAGAGTTCCATCACTTCGAGGAATGTTTCAATGTATGGTAGTCTGTTCCACCAACAATATCCCCATAAAACCTTTAACTGAATTTCACTAATTGACACTTCACCCCCATTTTTCGCGGCGAATGTTATAACATCTTTCAAAGCTTTTATTCGTAGGGTGCGTTTATTCATTTAAATCAACTAGAGCTTTTATGAGATCTTGGGCTCTTAACAATCCTACTAGTTCGCCTTCAAAGTCTATGACGGGGATTTGTTCGATTTTAAATTTTCTCATTTTTTTGGCGCAATCGCTTACACTTGTGGTGTTTGTGACTGTGATTGGTTCTGTTGTGGCAACATCCCTCACTTCTTTATCTGAAAATTTGAGTTGATTTTTTATAACATAGAGAACATTTTTACTATCCCAGGTCCATCTATCTCCTTCGGTGCCTACTGAAGTGTTATGGACTGTTCTCTCAGAGACTACCTCGCTTTCATTTATAAAGTCCGTTTCTGTGAGTATCCCTGAGAGTTTTGCTTCATTGTTGATGGTGAGTAGAACCTTTAATTTGAAATATCTCATGATTTCAAATGCTATGTTAAGGGGTGTTCTATCCCATGTGGTGGGTATGTTCATTATCATATAATCGTTGACTGGAGCGTCTATACTCATTTCTGCCAGTGCACGGGATACTATATCATAGGCTGTGATTATACCCACTAGTTTGTCATCTTCAACTATGGGTATCCTTCTTATATTATTTTTTATCATCTTGGATGCTACTAATTCTACTCCGTCTTCCGGGGAAGCCACAACCGGATCCCTTGTCATTATAAGGGCTATCTGCTCTTCATCCGGGTTTTCAATAATATCTGAACGTGTTATGATACCTATAAGTTTATTGGTACCCTCTTTCACAACTGGCAACCCTGAAACGTTCTTTTTCCTCATTATATCCAGTGCTTGGGTTCGGTTTCCCGGAACTTTCACATAGTATATTTCCTTTGACATTATGTCCTTTGCTAACATTATTAACACCCGCTTGGAAAACTAGCTGGGAAAAAATCTAATGGACTACCAATACTGAGCATTTCGCAGATCTTACAACCTTTTCTGTCACACTCCCAAGAAGAAATCTGTCAAGGCCGTGTTTGCCTGACGTTCCCATCACAACAAGATCTATACCTTCCTTTTCTATCATCTTTAGGATGGAATCTGCGGGGGAGCCTTCATCTGTTTTTAGTGTGAGTTTAATATCATGGCCTGATTCTTCAACAAGCTTTTTTATTTTGTCGAGGGAATGCGAAGCCTCTTCTTCTAGGACTTCCTTGATACGTATTATAAGGTCGTCAGCTGGCAAGCCTATGAGTGTGGATGTTTCCATGACAGTTAATGCTATTATCTCCGCGCCACTTTCTTTAGCTATCCATATTGCATGTTCAGCTGCCTTGTTGGCATATTCAGAGCCGTCAGTGGGTAGGAGAATTTTTTTGTACATAAGTTCACCTCTCAACTATTCTACCTTTTATTATCACATATCTTATATTTTTCGATTGACTTCTATTAATAAGTGAGAGATATGGGTTTTTGGATAGGGATTCGGCTATTATAATATCTGCCTGGAAACCTTCACTTATGCATCCTATCTTGTGGCCAGTGAATCTGTGCATGTTAATTGTTGCCATCTTCAGAACATCCCTAGGATGGAAGTATCCCCTGTTATAGGCTCTTGTAACCTTTAATGTGTATTCCATCTCCCTTAACATGTCAGGTGCATTAAACATTACATTATCGGTTCCTAGAAGTATATTGGCATTTTTGTGGATTTCTGCTATGGGTGGTATTCCTGTTGATAGCATTCCATTTGATCTTGGACAGGCCACTATGTTAGTAGCATTTTCTGAGAGTAGCTGAAGATCTCCTGAGACGGGGTTGGTTAAATGTACAAGTAGATGGAAGCCTGCTTTTATAGCCCTTTCCACTTCACTTTTACCAGTTTTCTCTATTGAAAGTTTCTGGGCCTTGGTGGTTTCAGCCACGTGGATCGAAGCTATTTTATCCCTCTTTTCGCACTCATCGACTATTATCTTAGCGGTTTCATCGCTTATTTCCCCGAATCCACTCGGCCCTATCCCATCAGCGAATTTGAGAAGTTTTTTTATCCTATTTTTCAATTTTATCGTGTCTGGGTTTTCTTCGAGGAAAATGGGATCTCTTCCCAATATTATAGGGTTTATGGGAGAATCTTTTAAGGCGTTTTTAAGTAGTTTTATGCCTTTTATTCCTCCTTCTCTATAGTCTATGAAGGTTGTGGTGCCTGTGGATATCATCTCTATAATGGAATCTTTAATAGATTCTATGATCTCATCATCCTCTGCAACTTGAAGCATTTTGTGTTTCAGGCCATTTGGGGGTTTCACTATCTCATCTATATTTTTACCGTCACCTACATCCTTTAAGATGCTGTCTGCAATGTGTACATGTGCGTTTATAAATCCGGGGGCTATGATACATCCCTTTGCATCTATTTTATGATCTGATGGGATTTTTTCCCGGCTTATCTCTATTATTTTATCATCTTCTATTGCGATGTTCACTCTTTCAGGTTTTAAGTTCAAACCCTTTAGTACAATACCATTTTCAATAACAAGCATTTTAAATCCAACCTAAAGGATCCCCCCCCACATATTCTGTTTGTATCATCAGCAACCCGAATAATAGATCGTTAAATCTTTTGCTCTTATAAGTGGTATTCGTTGAGGGATTTGACTGTTATTTTACCCATTTTAACGGCTTCAATCGCGTTTAGAGCCGCTCTTGCACCTGCTAATGTTGTGACATATGGTATTCCTAATTCTATGGCCATTCTCCTTATGATGTATCCATCATCTGCTGATTGTTTACCAGCTGGCGTGTTTATTATGAGTTTCACTTCACCGGCGAGTATAGCATCTTTTATGTTAGGGGAACCTTCACTCACCTTATTTATAACTTCAACGTTTGAGATGTTTTTCACGGCCTCTGCAGTGCCTCGAGTCCCTATAACCTTAAATCCTAGTTCCTCCGCTTTTTTCACTATATCTGCTATTTTGCTTTTGTCAGGGTCTTTGACGCTTATGAAGATCTTTCCTTCTTTTGGTAGTTCCATGTTAGCTGAAAGTTGTGACTTATAATATGCAAGGCCAAAGTTTTCATCGATGCCCATGCTTTCACCTGTAGATTTCATTTCTGGTCCGAGCACTGAATCTGCTCCAGGGAGTTTGATGAATGGGAATATTGATTCTTTAACTGCTACATGGTCTATTTCTTTTTCTGATGTTAGGCCTAGTGATGATAGTTTTTTTCCTAGCATTAGTTTTGCGGCGATTTTTGCTAGTGGCACTCCTGTTGCTTTGCTTACAAATGGTACTGTTCTGCTTGCTCGGGGGTTGGCTTCGAGTATGTAAACTGGGGGGTCTTCGGTGGGTTTGACGGCATATTGTATGTTTATTAATCCTACGACTTTGAGTTCTAGTGCGAGTTTTCGTGTGTAGTCTTTTATGATTTCTATTATGTTTTCTGGGATTGTTTGTGGTGGTATGACGCATGCTGAGTCTCCTGAGTGTACTCCTGCTTCTTCGATGTGTTCCATGATACCTCCAATGTAGACTTCTTCGCCGTCGCATACTGCGTCAACGTCAACTTCTATGGCATCTTCTAGAAATTTGTCGACAAGGATTGGATGTTTCGGGGAGACTCTTACAGCTTCTTCCATATATTCTTCGAGTTCTTTTTCGTCGTAGACTATTTCCATGGCTCTTCCACCAAGTACATATGATGGTCTTACGAGTACTGGGTATCCTATTTTTTCTGCGACGCGTCTTGCATCCTCGAATGATTTTGCTATGCCATATTGTGCTTGTGGTATTTTAAGCTTTTCAAGGACTTTAGTGAATCTTTCACGGTCTTCGACTTTGTCTATGCTCTCATGTGGAGTTCCAAGTATCCTGATTCCTTCTTCTGCGAGTGGAACTGCTAGGTTGATTGATGTTTGGCCGCCGAATTGGACCACGACTCCGTCTGGTTTTTCTTTGTCTATTATGGATAGCACGTCTTCGAGTGTTAGTGGTTCAAAGTATAGTTTGTCTGATATGTCATAGTCTGTACTTACTGTTTCTGGGTTGTTGTTTACCATTATTGTTTCGAATCCTTCGTCTCTGAATGCCATTGTTGCATGCACACAACAATAGTCGAATTCTATGCCCTGGCCTATCCTTATGGGTCCTGATCCGATTATTAGGACTTTTGGTTTTTTTGAGACTTCCACTTCATCTTCCATGTCATAGGATCCGTAATAGTATGGTGTTTTTGCTTCGAATTCGGCCGCGCATGTGTCAACCATCTTATATACTGTTTTTATCTTGTTTTTTATTCTTAGTCTGCGTATGTCCTTCTCTTTTAAACCTGTAAGTTGGGCTATTTTTTTGTCTGAAAAGCCCATGCTTTTGGCTTTCTTTAACTTTTTAGGGTTTATTTTATCTTTTTTTAGGGATTTTTCAAACTTTATTATTTCAAGTATCTTGTAAAGGAAGAATTTGTCGATTTTTGTAAGTTCATAGACTTTGTCTATGCTCATACCATTTTTTAGGGCGGTGTAGACTTGGAATAGTCTTTCATCTGTTGGATTGGCAAGATCACTAGGCGTGAATGGAGTCTCTTCAAAGCCATGTTTTCCAATGTCTAGGGATCTTATAGCTTTATGGAGTGATTCTTCCATTGTCCTGCCGATGGCCATGACTTCGCCTGTGGATTTCATCTGGACTCCGATTCTTCTGTCTATTTCTCTAAATTTGTCGAATGGCCAGCGGGGTATTTTAGTCACTACATAGTCTATGCTTGGTTCGAATGATGCTGGTGTTTCTTTTGTGATGTCATTTTGTATTTCGTCGAGTGTTAAACCTATAGCTATTTTTGCGGCTATTTTGGCTATGGGGTATCCTGTTGCCTTGGATGCGAGTGCGCTGCTCCTACTCACTCGTGGGTTCACTTCTATAACTTTATATTCCCCTGTTTCAGGGTGTACTGCGAATTGTATGTTGCATCCTCCCTCGATTTTAAGGGCTCTTATTATCTTTAAGGATGCGTCTCTGAGTTTCTGGTTTTCCTCGTCGCTTAGTGTCTGTGCGGGTGCAACAACTATGCTTTCACCTGTATGTATACCCATAGGGTCTACGTTTTCCATGTTACAGACTATTATACAAGTGTCCTTTTTGTCTCGCATAACCTCATATTCGAATTCTTTCCAGCCTAGGACTGATTGGTCTATGAGCACCTGGTTTATGAAGCTCATTTCAAGGCCTCTTGTAACCACTTCCTTGAGTTCTTCTGGGTTGTGTGCAACACCTCCACCTGTGCCTCCTAGTGTGAATGCTGGTCTTACGATAACAGGGTATCCTATTTCTTTCACTGCTTTTAGGGCGTCTTTCACTGATTCAACAGCTTTTGCCTTGGGTACTGGTTCGTTAAGTTTTTTCATGAGGTTGTCGAAAAGGTCTCTGTCTTCAACGTTTCTTATTGTTTCAATGGATGAGCCTATAACTTTGACATTTTTTAGGGCTCCTATCTGTGCTAGTCCAGTTGCGACATTTAGGCCGGTTTGACCCCCCATGGTTGGGAGTAAGGCGTCTGGTTTTTCTCTTTTTATGATTTTGGCCACTATTTCTGGTGTTAATGGTTCGATGTAGATTTTATCTGCCATGTCCATGTCTGTTTGGATGGTTGCAGGGTTTGAGTTGACTAGTATGGTTTTAACACCTTCTTCTCTCAGTGCTTTGCATGCTTGGGAGCCTGAGTAGTCGAATTCTGCTGCTTGTCCTATTTGGATCGGCCCCGAACCTATTATGAGTACTTTTTTTATGTTTTTATCCCGCGGCATTGATGATCCCTTTTTTTAGTATTCTTTCATTATTTTAACGAATTTATCGAAGATGTTGTATGTGTCGTGTGGTCCTGGTCCAGCTTCTGGATGGTATTGGACGCTTATGATGGGGAGTTCTCTGTGTTTTATGCCTTCTACTGTCCCGTCGTTGAGGTTTAGGTGGGTTATCTTGATTTTGTCTTTGTCTATTGATTTGGGGTCTATTGCAAAGCCGTGGTTTTGTGATGTTATGGCGACGTTGCCTGTTTCAAGGTCTTTGACTGGTTGGTTGGCTCCTCTGTGTCCGAATTTCATCTTGTATATTTTCGCACCGAATGCTAGTCCTATTATCTGCTGGCCAAAACAGATCCCGAATATTGGCAGCCTCTCTGAAAGTTTTTTAACTGTTTCTCTAGTCTCTTTAACCCTTGTGGGGTCTCCAGGACCGTTTGATACTAGTATGGCGTCGGGGTCGTATTCTAGTATTTCCTTTGGGCTTGTGTTATATGGTAGGAGCGCCACGCCAACGTTTCTTTCCAGGAAACCTTTTATGATGTTGTTTTTTGCCCCGCAGTCTATTATAGCGATTCTTTCATTGTATTCTTCATGGAGGATCCTCGGTTCTTTGACTGAGACTTTATCTACAAGGTCTAATTCGCGTATGTCGGGTTGTTCCCTTGCCAATTTTAAAATTTCATCATCATCAATTTCCTCGGTTGCCAGAGCCCCTTTCATGGTCCCCTTTTCCCTTATTTTTATTGTTAGGGCTCTTGTGTCAACACCACTTATACCTGGAATCTCATATTCTTCCAGGAAATCTGAGAGGGTTTTTTCCATCATGTGATGTGATGGTCTTTGACATTGTTCTCTTACAATAAGACCTTCTGCTTTTATACCATCTGACTGGTACCATCTAGTTGAGATGCCATAATTTCCTTGTAAGGGGTATGTTAGCATTAGAATCTGGCCTTTATAGGAGGGGTCTGTGAGTGCTTCAACATAGCCTGTCATACCAGTTGCGAAGACGACTTCACCACTTTTCACTGTTTCAAATCCGAAGCCCTCCCCCCTGAGTAAAGTTCCATCCTCTAGGGCAAGTTTAGCTTCTTTAACCATTAAACCACCAATTTATAGTTCTTTTTTCATCACCACTGCATCGTCACCATTCTCATAGTATTGGGGTATCCTATTTTCTTCTTTAAACCCTAGGCTCTTATAAAATTTTATAGCCCCTTTATTTTTCGCTCTAACCTCTAATTTCACCTTTTCGATACCAAACTTTTTGAAGATGTCTAGGGCTGTCTGGACAAGTTGTGTTCCGAATTTTCTGCGACGATATTTTTTATCAACTGCCAAGGAGATGATATGTCCCTCATCCTCAAATCTTATCCAAAATATAATATATCCTACAACCATATTATTTTCTTGGGCAACGAGAAAACCAGCCCCTATATCATAAAGGTAGCGTAGAAGTTGTGGGGGATATGGATCATCAAAGGACATCATCTCGATTTCCACCACCCTCTTAAGATCTCTTAGTCTGAATTCCCTCACAATCATTTTACTTGTCCCCGTGATAACAATGTGGAAAGATCTTGCATCCTATATAATACAAGAATGCAAACCCTATGATAAGGTTGTGGAGGTAGCTGTTGGCAGATTCTTTAAAGTTGCAGAGTATCTTCAGAAACATTCAATGATTGATCTGATCCTAACAGATATTAAACCTTCCCATCCCAATATAATAGCGGATGATATCACAAAACCCAACTTAGAAATATATAAAGGTGCTAGTTTAATATATTCGATAAGACCCCCACTAGAGTTACATGAACACCTTATAAAAGTGGCTGTAAAAGTACAAGCTAAGCTTTTAATAAGACCCCTCAGCACAGAACATCCAAATATAGACATGAAACTCGTAAATTATAAGAAAAGCTTCTTCTATGAATATAAACCAGAAAAGGTGAGAATATAGTGTCAGAGATTAGATGGGAGCTTATGGAAACCAACAAGGTCTTAGAGGAGCTTGGAACATCCAAGGATGGTTTAAGTTCAGATGAGGCTCTAAAACGCCTCTCAAAATATGGTGAAAATGAACTTGTTGAAGAGAAAAAGGAAGGACCCCTCAGATTATTCTTGAACCAGTTCATGGATGTTCTTATAATACTTCTAATCGTGGCAGCCCTAGCATCCTATGTGATAGGCGACTTCCTAGACTCCATGGTAATCTTATTTGTAGTGGTTGTAAATGCTATTATAGGTTTTATGCAGGAATATCGTGCCGAAAAGGCCATGGAAAAACTTAGGAATCTGATAGCTACTGAGGCTGTTGTGATACGTGATGGGGAAACGAAGAAGATACCTGCAAGTGAATTAACCATAGGCGACCTGGTAGTGATAGAAGAAGGAGACAATGTACCGGCAGATCTAAGGCTTATAGAAACCTCTGACCTTAGGATAGACGAGTCAATAATCACGGGAGAATCCATACCCGTCCATAAGATCCATGATGTGAGCGATAAAGGGGATAATATCGCTTATATGGACTCAAATGTAGTCTCTGGTAGGGGTAAAGGTGTTGTGATAGCTGTTGGAATGGAAACATCTATAGGTAAAATCGCGGGGATGATACAAGAAGAGGAGGGTAAAACACCACTCCAAGAGAAAATAGCACGTCTAGGGAAAAGCCTTGGACTCATAGCAGTCATAGTATGTCTTATTGTTTTCATTCTCCAGTTTTTAAAAGGGATTAATATCGTTGAAACCTTCATGACCGCAGTTTCACTTGCAGTAGCCTCTGTACCAGAGGGACTCCCAGCAATCCTCACATTAACGCTTGCCCTAGGCATGCAAAGAATGGCAAGAAACAACGCAGTGATAAGAAAACTGCTCGCGGTAGAAACCCTTGGCTCTTGTACATTCATATGCACTGACAAGACAGGCACACTAACCCTCAACAAGATGAGAGTAAGAAAATCACTACTAACATCAGAAGAAGCTTTGAAGATCTGTGCACTTTGTAATAATGCAAGTTTTTCCAATGAAAAGATTATAGGGGATCCTACAGACGCCGCATTACTACTCTTTGCAAAGGATAAAGGCTACATAAGAGAAGAACTAGAACAGGAATATCCACGGCTAAAGGAGATACCCCTCGACAGTGAACGTAAAAGGATGAGCACTATACACTCCTCCAGTTCAGGCTATTATCTGTTCATTAAAGGAGCGCCAGAAATAATCCTAGAAAGAACAAGTTACATCAAAGAAAATGGTGAAATAAGAAGATTCACAGCCACCGATCTTAAATATTGGACAGAAAAATTGAATGAGATGACATCCAATGCACTTAGAGTGCTAGCACTAGCATATAAGCCGCTGGATGAAGTTTCTGATGATGGGGAGGATCCTGAGCAAGATCTTATCTTTGTCGGTTTTGTTGGCATGATGGACCCACCACGAAAGGAAGCTGCAGAGGCCATAGAAACTTGTAAAAAGGCCGGAATAAAAGTTGTGATGATAACAGGAGATCATAAGGATACCGCGATTGCAATCGCCAAAGAATTGAATCTAATAGATGATGGTAAGGCCATTACCGGTGAAGAACTAGACAAGCTTAGTGATGAAAAATTCGAATCCATGGTAGAGGATATAAGGGTCTATGCTCGGGTCTTCCCGCAACAGAAAGTTAGAATTGTTGAGACGCTCCAAAGTCGTGGTCATGTAGTTGCCATGACAGGTGACGGGGTTAACGACGCGCCAGCGCTTAAAAAGGCGGCTATAGGTGTTGCTATGGGTAGTGGTACTGATGTTGCCAAGGAATCATCTGACATGGTGCTCCAAGATGACAACTTCGCCACCATAGTAAGGGCCGTGAAGGAAGGACGCACAATATTCGATAATATAAGACGTTTTGTTAAATTCCAAGTTTCAACAAATGTCGGGGCCATACTCACCATAGTCTCGTCTTCTGTAATGAACATGCCATTACCATTTAATCCTATCCAGATTCTCTGGATAAACATTATAATGGACGGACCCCCAGCACAATCACTTGGAGTTGAACCTCCAGAAGAGGATGTGATGTCAAGGAAACCTGAAAGAGAGGATATACTCCCCCAAAGGAACCTTTTCAGGATAGTATTAGCTGGTATAGTCATGGCGATAGGCACTTTAGCCATTTACATGTACAAGTTGTCCACTGGGGATGATGGGGCGACTACAGTAGCATTCACAACATTTGTCATGTTCCAGATTTTCAACGTGTTTAATTGCAAATCACAGAGCGGATTTTCAAATAAACTACTCTTTTTAGCCATTGTAACATCCTTCATACTCCAATTATTTGTCGTTTACCTACCACCATTACAAGGCATATTCAGAACAGAACCCATCTCGATAATGGATTGGATATTGATAGTGTTGGTAGCATCACTCATATTGGTAAATGAGGCGATAATAAGATGGGTTGATGAGAGGAGAAAACAATGAACATCCTTGTGATGGCAGGAACCCATGATGCTGTTGAAATCATAAAAAAACTCAAAATGGGTGCTGATCATAGGATAATAGCAACTACAACAACTGATTATGGTGGTAGATTAGCTGAGGATGCTGGGGCGGATGAGGTGATAAAAGAAGCCCTTGATAAAGAAGGGCTAATCCAGGTTCTTAAAGTTGAAGATATTGACTTGATAATAGATGCAACCCATCCATTCGCCATAAAAGCCACTGAAAATGCGATTGAAGCCTCCAAGGAAACTTCAACATATTATATCCGGTTTGAGAGGCCGTCTATTGAGTTGAATGGGGATATCTTTAGGGTTGAATCTTTCAGGGAAGCTGGGTGTGTGGCAGCCAAGATCTTGAAGGAGAAGAATGGTAACATTTTACACCTTGCAGGTGTTTCGACAGTTAAGAATGTTATTGATGAGGTTGGAACAGAAAGGTTAGTGATCCGAGTTTTACCCCATCCTTCTTCCATAGAGGCTTGTCATAGGATGGGTATACCTGGTGAGAGGATAATAGCGATGCAAGGAACCTTTTCAAGGGCTCTTAATCGGGAGATCATGAAGGAATACAATGCAGGGGTTGTGATCACAAAAGAAAGCGGGGAAACAGGGGGTCTTCTAGAGAAGATAGGGGCTGCTAAGGATCTTAGAATCCCTGTGATAGTTGTGAACCGACCATACACAAGGAAATTAGATGATAAGATGGTATTCGATGATATAAGTGAACTTTTAGCATTTATTAGAAAAATGGTAGGATTTTAACAATGGAGCCTTCTTCGAGTATTTCAACATTTTTTGGGATTTTGATGTAACCATCTGCATCTGCAAGTGATGTTATAGCCCCTGAATCCTTTAATATGGGGTGTGCTTTCCCATCTTTAATTTTTACAAGGGCGTAATGCACTCTGCCTTTTGATGAGTGCAATCTCTGTGCAAGGGGAAGCTCCCTCACATATTTATACCTTAGGGATTTGCCTGAAAGTTCCATTAGATAAGGGCGTAAAAAGACGTTAAAGATTATGAGGGCGGATACAGGGAAACCTGGAAGGCCGAATACAAGCTTTTCATCAATTTTACCTATAAGGGTGGGTTTTCCGGGTTTTATGGAAATTCCGTGTATTATAACTTCGCCAATGTTATCTATGATGTCTCTGAGTATGTCACCGGCTCCGGCTGATGTTCCACCAGAAGTTATAAGTATATCACATTCTCTAATGCTTGATTGGATGGCTTTTTGGAGTTCTCTGTGATCATCTTTTACTATGCCGAGGATTTTTGGTTTGCATCCGCAGTTTTTAACTGCAGCTGCGATACTGTGAGAATTTGAATCGAAGATTTTACCGGGATTCCAATCATCTGAGGGTTCGATTAGTTCATTTCCAGTTGAGAGTATACCTATTTTTAATTTGGTTATTACAGGCACTTTTGTTATGCCGGCGGCGCTTAGCGCTCCAATTTTTTCTGGTGAGAGTAGGGCTCCTTTTTTGGATATGGTATCATTTTTTGATATGTCTGATCCCTTTAATGCGATATGTTGGTTTGGGTATGCGCTTTTATAAATTAGGATTTTATCTCCTTCTTCTTCGGTATATTCAACCATGATTATTGCATCCGCACCTTCGGGTACTGGGGCTCCTGTGCTTATCCGTGAACAGTATCCTCTCCTGATCTTTTTTCGCGGAATGGAACCGGCCTCTATGGTTTCGATACATTCTAGGATCTTTGGATTGTCTTCAGAAGCTTTAAAGGTGTCTTCTGCCCTCACAGCATACCCGTCTCTTGATGCTCTGTTAAATGGTGGTAAATCAATTGGACTTTTCACATCCTGGGCCAGGATCCTCCCATATGCATCTTCTAGTTCCACTTCTTCTATTTTTGGTGGTTGATAAATTTCCTTGAAGAGATTGTTAATTATTTTATGGGCGGTTGATATGTCTATAAGATTCAGGAATTCGCGACCCATCCCTTAGATCCCTCCTATTTTCCTTAAGATTTTATATGATTTTTGAATCTCTTATCTTTTAGGATGTCTGGGTGATTTTGTAACCTTCAATTATTTATATTATGTTATAGAAAAATATTATATCGCCTTTTTCTAATTGAGATTTATAATATGAGAGGAGGAGATTATTTGGGTAACACAGAAGAAGTTAGAAGAGTGAGGATACCTAGGAAAGGTGAAATACCTGGGATTGTTGAACAGATACTAGGTCATGGAAAGTTGAAAGTTATATGTAGTGATGGTAAGACTCGCCTGGGGCGCATACCTGGTAAGATGAAAAAGAGGATATGGATCAGGGAGGGTGATGTTGTACTGGTAAAACCATGGGCGTTTCAAAGTGATGAAAAGGCTGACATAGTATGGAGGTATACGCGCACTGAGGCTAATTGGCTTGAGAGAAGAGGTTACCTGAACCTATAGAGAAGATGATCACATTGTCCGCGGACAAGAAGGATAAAACCTTCCATGAGATTGATTCTGCCTTGGAGAGGGTGAAATCCGAGAAGAGACTCAAGGGTGTGGAGGATAGGCGTGTTGCAAGTGAAGTTTTCGATAAAAGAACCCTTGAAGTCCTTTATAAATTGTCAAATACTGGTTATCTATCTATTCTTGATGGTGTTATAAGCACTGGTAAGGAAGCTAACGTATTCAAGGGCTTGGATGATCATGATGATTTTGTTGCTGTTAAAATTTATCGCATCGCCACCTCTGATTTCAAGAAAATGCAATATTACATCCAGGGAGATCCCCGTTTTAAGGTTAAAATGAGCAACAAGAGACAGGTAGTCCATGCATGGGTGAACAAGGAATTCAGGAACCTTAAAAGGGCATATGAGAGTGGTGTTAGGGTTCCTCGGCCATTTGTTTCAAGGGAGAATGTTCTTATAATGGAGTTTATAGGTGATAGTGAAGGTAATCCTGCGCCAACACTAAAGGAGGCTCCACCTCTCCATCCTAGGAAAATGTTCGATAAGATAGTATATTATATGAGACTTTTATATAAGATGGCTAGGTTGGTCCATGGGGATCTATCAGCATTTAATATCCTTAACTTTGAGGAAGAACCAGTTATTATTGATATTTCACAGGCTGTTGTACTGGATCATCCCATTGCTGAGGAATTGCTTGAAAGGGATGCTAGGAATATTAGTAGAGATTTTAAACGTTTTGGTGTTTCATCAACTCCCCAGGAGATCCTGGAGAAAATAATGGATTAAACCACCCATTTTGAGGGGGTGTGTGTTCTGATGCCAGCAGAAGAGTACCTGAAAATCCCAAGAGAAAGGATAGGAGTTCTTATTGGGAAAAGAGGAGAAACTAAAGAGCGTATAGAAAGTTTAACCCAGACTAGGCTTAAAATTGACAGCGAAACCGGGGCGGTGGTTATAATACCCGAAGAGAAGGTTGATGACCCCCTTTCTCCCTTGAAGGCGCGTAACATTGTCAAAGCCATAGGAAGAGGTTTCAATCCAGAGATTGCAATGCGCCTAATCCATGATAACATAACACTTGATATCATAAACATACCAGACTATGTTGGCAAGTCTAAGAAGGCCATAGCAAGACAAAAAGGGAGGATAATAGGACGTGGTGGTATAACACGTCAAATAATCCATGACATGACCGGTGTTGAAATTTCAATTTATGGTAAGACTGTTGCCATGATCGGAGAGTTCGAAAATCTTATGATTGCAAGAGAAGCCGTTGAAATGCTCCTGAAAGGGGCTAGACACAAGTCTGTATACTCATTCCTCGAAAAAAAGAAACAAGAACTAGAAATGAAAGAATTTGAAAAGAGGATTAATATAAAATAAAATTAACATAGAACCCCATATTCTCTTGAAAGGATTCTTTAAGATACTCTAAAAATATCCCCAAAAAATATCATCCTATAACCATTTGGTATATATGGAACAAATGATAAACATAAAAGTAAGTAAATAATCTTAAAAATTTGAAGGGAGGCTACTTTTTGGAGAGACAAGCAGGAGAATTATTTGAAGAATTCCAAGAACTCACAGCATCAGAATTCTTCCGTAAAAACAGGCAAATGTTAGGTTTCTCTGGTAAGATAAGATCCCTTACCATGGTATTCCATGAACTGATAACAAACAGCCTCGACGCCGCCGAAGAGGCAGGCATACTCCCAGATATAAAAATAAAACTAAAGAGGATTGGTAAAGACCACTACATCCTAGATCACCAGGACAACGGCCCTGGCATACCAGAAGACTACATACCAAAGGTCTTCTGCACAATGTTCGCAGGCTCCAAATTCAGAAACATCCAATCAAGGGGACAGCAAGGCCTCGGATGCAGTGGCTGCGTACTACTCTCCCAGATGACAACAGGAAAACCAGCCACCATAACATCAGCATACAAAGAAGACGGCGAACTCAAAGGCGTGAAAATGTCCCTAAAAATGGACGTGAAAAAGAACAAGGGATTAGTCCTCGAAAAAGAGGAAATCGACGTTGAAAACACTGGAGTATGCGTCCAACTCCATTTCAAAGACGTCTCATATTCACTCTCAGAACAGGGAGCCTACGAATACATCAGAAGAACAATAATAGGAAACCCACACGCCCAGATAACATTCTCAGATCCAACAGGAAGAAAATACATATTTAAAAGGGCATCCAATGTCATACCCCCACTACCAAAAGAAATACTCCCCCACCCAAAGGGTATAACAGCAGACGACCTAATATTCATGGCAAAACACACCGACAAAAGACGCTTCAGAAGCCTCCTTACAAGTTCACTATCTAGAATGTCCACAAAAAAAGTCAGAGAACTCGAAGAACTGACAAAAATAGACTTTAACAAAAGACCAAGGGACATGACATGGGAAGAAGCCGAAGAAATAGTTGAAGCCTTCAAAAAAATGGACTTCATGGCCCCACCAACCAATGGACTCATACCAATAGGAAAAGACCAAATAGAAAAAGGTATGAGAGAAATATTAAACCCAGAATTCGTGGCAGCAATCACAAGAAGACCCCTAACCTACCGAGGAGGCATACCATTCATCATAGAGGCAGCCGTCGCATATGGAGGTAAAGCAGGCAGACTAGTCGGAGAACAGAGAAAAACCGAGATAATGAGATTTGCCAACAGAGTACCCCTCACATTCGACCAGGGAAGCTGCGCACTAACCGAGGGCGTGAAAAGTCTGGACTGGAAAAGATATGGTATAAGAGACTTTGAAAACGCCCCACTCACAATATTCGTTAATATAGTGTCGACAAACGTCCCATACCTTTCCACAGGCAAACAAAGCATAGCCCCAGAACCCGAAATCCTCCAGGAGATAAGACAAGCCACAATGCAAGTAGCCCGCAAACTACAAAAACATATAAGGGCCAAGAAAGCTGCTAAAGAAGAAGCCAAAAGAGCCAAAGTCTTTGAAAGTTACGTTCCTGTTATAATGAGGGAAGCAGCGCTCCTAGCAGAACAAGAACTGCCAGATTATAAACCCCTACTCGAAAAGGTGACGAGAAAAGCAAAGGCCGAACTCCTAGGTGAACCAGATGATGAATAGAAGAGAAATAGCACTAGAAAAACTCAAAAGTCTAGGTGAGATGATAATAGAGGATGTTGCACAGGGCAAAGTGCCAATGATAAAAGTACCCTCAAGGAGCACATCCAATATCATATATGATGATAAAAAGCGCCACTATATCCTCGGCGATAAATATGGTATAAGATCCATGGGGAATGTTAAACAGATAAAAAAGATAGCCCAAATGTTATACATAGCCAACTTCTGCAAAGATCTTGTCAAGAGAAACAAAACAGCAACCCTAAGGGAACTATATTATGTGTCAGAAGGTTGGGATGTTGACTTCACAGACCAGCAAGAATCCAATATCATAGGAGAAGACCTTGAAGTCACCCTGGGAATGACCAGAGAAGACCTCGGATTACTACCAGAAGAAGATGGAGCAGCAGTATACGGCGAATTAACAGTCAGAGAAGGTGACATCGAAATAAATGCTTTAAAGGCTGGTAAATCAGGTTACACCATACCACCAACCATTGATGAGGTGGAATTCGTCGACCATGACGTTGAAAGGGTTATAGCAGTCGAAACCATGGGTATGTACCATCGTCTAGTCCAAGAGAAAGCCTATAAAAAATTTGATTCCCTCATCGTGGGATTGAAGGGCCAAGCAGCAAGGGCGACAAGAAGATTCCTTAAAAGGGTTAATGAGGAACTAAACCTTCCAATCTACATTTGCAACGACGGAGACCCCTGGGGATTCCACATAGCAATGGTTATAATATCAGGGAGCGCTAAACTAGCCCATGTAAACCATGAATTAGCCACTCCGGACGCCAGATTCCTCGGAGTGACCGCAACAGACATAATAAATTATGATCTTCCCACAGACCCCCTAAAGGATATTGACGTTCTAAGACTCAAAGAACTCCTACGCGACCCCCGCTACAAAGAAGATTTCTGGAAAATAGAAATCAAAAAAATGTTAAAGATAGGTAAAAAGGCCGAACAACAATCATTCTCCAAATATGGTCTCGAATATGTTGTCGACACTTACCTGCCGGAAAAATTGGATGAAATAGAAGCCTAAATTGAACCACACCCCCCCAAACATACAATGGGGGGGTTTCCTATCATTTCCCCCAAGGATTGAAATTTCTAGGAGCTTCGCGGCTCTCCCCAATTGCTTTTTCTGCATAAAGGAGTAAAATATGTGTATTGAAGCATTGGCAGCTTGAAATTATTAATTTAAATCGTACCCCCCAAGTTTCAAGAAGAGCGTCTTAGAAGCAAGATAAATAATTTACCCTTCAGAATCAAAAATAAAATCTTATATTAAATCAAGAACAGACATACCATCACACCACCCTAGGATGATATTGGGGGGGTTATGGGAGGCTATATAATGGTATCTGTAGCTATAAACGGATATGGGACTATAGGTAAAAGAGTGGCGGATGCAGTGTCCGCCCAGAAGGATATGAAGGTAGTGGGTGTGAGCAAGACAAAGCCAGACTTCGAGGCCAGAATGGCCCTTGAGAAGGGATACGACCTCTACATAAGCATACCTGAAAGAGAAAAACTCTTCAAAGAAGCAGGTTTTGAAATCAGCGGCACAGTCGAGGACATGATAGAAGAAGCAGACATAATAGTAGATGCAACCCCTGAGGGTATAGGAGCCAAAAACCTTAAAACATACAAGGAAAAGGGTATAAAAGCAATATTCCAGGGAGGGGAAAAACACGAAGATATTGGCCTATCATTTAATTCATTCGCGAACTATGATGATTCACTCGGCGCAGACTATACAAGGGTAGTATCATGCAACACCACAGGCCTCTGCCGTACACTTAAAATTGTAGATGATCTCTGCGGCATAAAAAAGGTCAGGGCAGTTATGGTGAGAAGAGCAGCAGACCCAGTCCAAGTAAAAAAGGGTCCTATTAATGCAATTGTACCAAATCCACCAACAGTACCATCACACCACGGCCCAGACCTCAAAACAGTTATGTACAATATAAACATTAATACCGTGGCTTTACTAGTCCCAACAACCTTAATGCATCAACACAATATCATGGTGGAACTCGAAGACCCTGTAGATGTGGATGAAATAAAAGAAGAAATCGACAAAACATCTAGGATCATGCTTGTAAAAGCGAGTGAGGGCCTCGGATCCACAGCAGAGATAATGGAATATGCAAGGGAGTTAGGCCGTCCACGTAACGACTTATATGAGATAGCTGTATGGGATGAATCATTGAACATAGTGGATGGTGAATTATATTATATGCAAGCCGTGCATCAGGAGGCTGATGCAGTCCCAGAGAGTGTGGATGCGATAAGAGCCCTCCTAGAACTGGAAGAAGATAATGAAAAGTCTATAGAGAAGACTAATAAGGCTATGGGGATACTCTAAGGATCATGATGATAATATGCGGATAAGGTTGGGTCCAGCAGGCAAACCAGTTAATTATAGGGGAGATTCGGGTAAAGTTTGCAGTTATATACGGGCAATGGGCCTTGATGCCTATGAGTATCAGGCCACTTATGGTGTTAGGGTAAGTGAAAGTATCGCCGGGAGAATCAGAGAAGATTCTGATAGAAATGATGTTATAGTGTCGCTTCATGCACCTTATTATGTTAATCTTTCTTCTCCCAAGGATGATGTGCGTGAAAGATCCATTGAACGATTGGTTCAGGCAGTCCGGGCCGGGAACTGGATGGGAGCTTATAGGATAGTGTTCCATCCAGGATTCTATTCTGGTCAAAGCAGGGAAAAAGCCCTTAAAGTTTGTGAAGAGTCTATAGAGCAGCTTTTAGGAGAAATTGAAACCTTGAGGATTGATAATTTTTGTTTAGCGCCTGAGACTACTGGTAGAAGGTCCCAGGTTGGGAGTTTGTCTGAGATCATTGAGATTTGCCAGTCATTTGACAATTTCGAGCCAACAGTTGACTTCGCCCATATATATGCTCGGAGTGGTGGAAGTTTCAGAGAAGTTGAAGATTATATGAGAATACTTGACGCCCTAGAAGAGAACCTGGATATTGAGTATTTGCACTGTCACTACACTAGGATAGAATATACAGATAAGGGGGAGAAAAAGCATCATAGCCTAGATGAGAAGGGTTACGGGCCGCCGTTAAAACCCATACTTTATAGTCTCATTGAGAGGGGCTGGGATTATACTATAATATGTGAAACGCCCCACAGAGATCTTGATGCCCTCAAGATTAGGGAGATTTTAACCAGCTTATTGGATGGGAAAATATAATATATTAGTAGATCCTTTATCTATTATTAAAGAAAATTTATTCTTGGTGATGTGGTGAAATTTAGTAATATCGTCCATGATTCACAGACAACAGACAAAAAAACCTCTACTAAGAGCGTGAAACCGGATAAAGAAGCGAAACTAGTGGTCTTACAACCAATGGGATACCCTTTTGTTTGCAGTCTTATTGAAACGCCCAAGATAGAAGTGATAAACAAGGAACTTTTCGAATTATATGCAAGGGAGCAATGGGAGGGATTCATGGCAGCAGAAGGCTCATACTTGTTCGATCAGAGGATACTCCCAGATTATGCATTTAAGATTATAAGGGCCTATCCAGATAAGTCCAAGATTACAAGGAACACATCCATACTATTAATCGAAACAAGAAACATTGAAGATTTCCATGAAGTTCAAAGCAACATTAGAATGGATGATGTTATAGGACAAGAACATGCTAAGATGAAATGTAAAATTATAATGAAGTATCTTGAAGATCCTGAAAATTTCAATGAGTGGGCTCCAAGGAACGTATTATTCTATGGAACCCCCGGCACTGGTAAAACAATGCTGGCAAAATCCCTAGCCAATGAATTAGACGTTCCATTATATCTTATAAAAGCAACAAGCCTTATAGGAGACCACGTAGGGGATGGTGCCCGTCAAATCCATGAATTGTATGATCTGGCGTCAAAGACGGCCCCATCAGTCATATTCATAGATGAAATAGATGCAATAGGATTGGACAGAAAGTATCAGTCAATAAGGGGTGATGTGGCAGAGATAGTGAACTCCCTACTCACAGAAATGGATGGTATAAACGAAAACTATGGTGTGGTCACGATAGGAGCCACAAATAATCCATCATTACTCGACCATGCCCTCAGAAGCCGTTTTGAAGAAGAAATAGAGTTCACACTCCCCACAAAGGATGAAAGAAGAGAAATGATCCGAAAATACATAGATACAATGCCCCTAGAAGTGGATTACCCCATAGAAAAATTGGTGGAATTATCAAAGGGCATGTCAGGAAGAGATATAAAAGAGAAGATATTGAAAAATGCCCTTCATCAGGCCATAGCAGAGGACTCAGAGATCATAACAGCTAAACATATAGAAGATGTGATTAAGGGTAGCAAGAAACGGTCCAGAGAACCAAAGCACATGTTCGCATAGAATATAAACAGTTTTTTAATTAAATAGTTTTTCACAGGCCTTTATAAGTTCTTCATCGTCTTCTTCGGCGGCTTTGCGCAGCTTTGATATTATATCATGGAATATTTTATTTACTATGGATCTTGTGAGATCATCTATTATCTTTTCTTTATCTTCTAACTCGCCTAACATTTGCATTGCCTTTTCTGTTTCTCTTATCCGGATTTCTTCCATGCTTTTACGTATTTGTGATATGAGCGGTTCTACCTTTTTATATTTAAGTGAGTTGACTAAAAGCTCCAGTTCTTTTTCTATGATCTGTTCTGCTTTTCTAGCTTCATTTTCGCGTTTCCTGCGATTTTTTTCCGCTATACCTCTTAGGTCGTCAATGTTGAACAATCTTATCCCCAGTTCTCTGACTTTTTCTTCAATATCCCTTGGATTTGCTATATCTATCATTGTAACGGAATCCCGTCTTTCTATTGGTATGGCTTTTTCCACTCTTTCTCTGGTAAGAATATAATGTGGGGCTGCTGTTGCACTTATCACAACATCCGCATCTGATAGTGCTTCGTCTAATCTGTCGAATTGGATTGCGTATCCTCCAAGTTCCCTTGCAAGTCTAACCGCCCTATCATATGTTCTATTAGCGACTACAATGGCCTTTAATTGTTTTTCTGCGAGGGCTCTTGCAACTAGGGCGCCCATTTCTCCGGCTCCGATTACAAGGACTTTTTTACATTTCAGGTCTCCTTGCACTGATTCTGCGAGTTCAACTGCCGCAGAGCCTATTGAGACCGATCCCTTGTTTATTTTGGTTTTGTTGCGGATTATTTGCCCTACATGCACTGCTTTGTTGAATATCATGTCGAGTGTTGGGCCACATAACCCTCTCTTTAATGCTTCTAGTCTAGCATCTTTTATTTGGCCTAGTATTTGGTCTTCGCCTATTATCATTGATTCTAATCCTGATGCTAGTCTTAGGAGGTGTTTGAGTGCTTTTTTGTCTTCTTCGATGATGATGTTCGGATGGTTCATATCCTGAATCGGGTTTTTGAGTATGAGATAATGTTCTATTCTGTTGCATGTTTTGATGGGGATGTGTTCTTGTATGTTGTCTTTTAGTTGTTTTAGGATTTCTTCGAGTGTTTTATCTGCTTTTTCTATCTTTTCGATGTCTGCTATTTTATGGTCGACTCTGATATTAAGTATCAGTTAGGATACCCCCACAGTCTAGTAGGGAGTCCACATATTTTTTAGCCCCCTCTAGGTTTCCATGTTTTAGATGGTCTTGGATTTTATTATCTTTGCTTATTTTGTAGAGTATTTTGCGTCTTATCTTTTGATCAGGGATTGTTTTTTTAAGTTTGCGACGTGCATAATCTTGTAGTCTTATCTGGAGGATGTCCTGTTCTGTTATCACATCTTTTATTTTATCGCGTATGATGCGGGCCATTATAGGACTTTTACCCTTAGTTGATATGGATATATCCAGATCATCTGTAGAAAAGGTGATTGGGACGATGAGATTTCCCTCTTGGGGTTTATCTGCCCTGTTTAAGAGTTTTCCGTATGCTAGTGATGCTGCTTTTTCATTTAGGTTAGGGTCTCCGCTTGCAGTTATTATGATGTCAGCCCATTTGATCCACTTTTCCATTTCATTTAATGGCCGGTATTTGATGCCTATGTCTTTGAGGCGTTTTTGTATGTTATCTCCGCAGATTGTTACTTTGGCTCCGCTTTCATGGAATCTTATAGCTCTTCTGGTTGCCACTTCCCCTGAACCTAATATGAAAACTTTTTTATCATCTAATTTAAGGAGTATTGGGGTCCATGGCATTTTTTATCCCTGTTCGAGGGTCTTCATCCTGAGTATTTTCATTGCTGTTCTAAGGTCGTTTTTGGCTTGTAAGAGGGCTTCTCGCGCCTCATCCATGGGGACGTTGAATGCTTCTGCAAGTACTTTGATGTCTTTTTTGTCGATTATTTCTGCTCTTCCAACTAGTTTTTCGGCTAATTGTTTTTTGAGTTCCATGTATTCGTCGACTGTCATGTTGATTCTTTTCAAGACCATGTCTCTGAATGGGCAGGGTTTGGATGGTTTGCAGCACCATACTAGGGATCCGAAACAAGTGCCTTCACCTTCACCTAATCTTGTTTTTTTGGCGAATTCTTCTTTTATGTTCATGTATTCTTCTGGGGTTAAACCTGCATCTTCTAAGGCGTATAGTATTGGGCATGGTTTGATTGGTGGGCAGCAAAAAGCTAGTGCTCTTTTGTCTCCGCCTCTGCAAACGTGTGAAGGTGCATCGTCCCATCCCACTGGTAGTCCTCCTAGAAAAGTAAAAGTTTATTATTCTTCTGTTAGCATTTTTTCTTTTTCGGGTGGTGTGAGTTCTGTGACTATTTCTCTTGGATCTCCTGTTTTGATTATTTTACCGGCTCTCATTAGGGATGCTCTGTCACATACGTCGAGTACAAAATCCATGTCGTGTGATATTACGAGGAATGTCTGGTTTAATTCTTCTCTCGCCTTTATTATGGAATCTGCAACATGGACCCTTGTTATAGGATCCATGGTACCTGTAGGCTCGTCTAAGATAACTATCTTAGGTTCTTTGATGAGTACTTGTGCTATGGCGACCCTGTGACGTTCCCCACCACTTAATTCATCTGGGAATTTTTCTAATAGGCTATTTGCATATGTTTCGTCGAATCCCACAGCCTTTAGGACGTATAGTGCTTTCATTTTAGCGAATTCAGCTGGTAGTTCCAAGCTTATGGCTTCTGTGAGGTTGCCTAGGACTGTTCTGTGGGGGTATAGGCTGTATTCTTGGTGTAGTATGCCAAGGTATGGTGTTACTCTTCCACGTCCCAAGGGCCCTTTTTCTGTCATGTCAATCCAGTCATCTCCGAGTCTGACGCATACTTCTCCGCCGCTGGGTTCTGTTAAACCGAATAGTATTCTTGATAGGGTTGTTTTACCAGCTCCACTTAAGCCTACAACTCCGAATATTTCACCTTCATAGACTGTTAGGTCCACGCCATCAACTGCTTTTACAACCCCACGATCTATGGAATAATAGTGTTTTTTAACATTTCGCATGATTATTAGCGGTTCCGCAACCTCATACTCTTTTACTCTTTCCGGGACTGGTACTTGTTCCATGAATTTGGCCACTATATCCTCTGGGTCTCCTTCTTCTACTATTTCGCCTTTGTCGAGCCATATTAGGTGGTCTGAGAGATCTTTTATGACTTCTGGCCAGTGTGATGTTATGACCATTGTTATGCCTTTTTCTTTCACTCCTTCTATGAGTGCATCGTGTACGAGTTCTGCTGTTTTTGGGTCGAGTGTTCCTGTGGGTTCATCAGCTAGGAATATCATGGGGTCCTTTGCGAGTTGTCTTGCAAGCACAACCCTCTGTTTTTCGCCTCCGCTCAAGTCTCTGGCAACGTGGGTTACCCTGTGGGTCATCTGGGCCATTTCTAATAGTTCAAGGGCTTTGTACATTTTTTCTTCATAGTCGCCTTCTTGCATTGCCCTCATTACATTGTCGATTACGGTGTCGTCTTCGTATAATGCGAATGTTCTCTGGAGCATTATCGCGCTTCTTCTTCTGATTGCGTTGAATATTTCCTTGTCAGCGTTCCAGAAGTCGACATCCTTTAATTCTAGTGTGGCGCCACATTTGCATTTTTGGCCTTGATAGGATGGTGGTTCGACATGTAGACATTCTGGGCAGATTGCGATTGTGTATATGACTTTTCCTTTTTCTGGTTCGTAGTCTTTCATGCCACGTAGCATGTTGATTAGTACTGATTTCCCAGCACCACTTCTACCTAGAATACCAAGCACTGTACCCTCTTCTATCTTTATATTAAGGTTCTTGATGGCGCTTATTCCCTTGAAGGTTTTCGTAACGTTTTCTAGTGTTATAAAAGCCATGGAATCACCCTCTTCTTATACGATTGGATGGGTAAGTATGATGGTTTAATTATATTAAATATTAAGTTTATATTAAAAGTTTCTAGAGTAATATCATAAGATTTTTATTTATAATAATGATAGGTCAAATGATAATCCTCCATTCATAGCCGCTCTTGCAATGGATATGGCATCTGCACCAGCATTTAACATTCTTCTCGCAGACTTTAAATCTCTTATAGAATTGTTACCGATGAGAGTGGCCTTTTCTATTATATTGCTCGTCTTTTTTATTAGTTTGAAATCTGCACTGTCAAAGCCGGGTTTCATAGCATCTAAATGAATATAATCTACTCCAATATCATCTAAAACCTTGAAGACTCCAACTTCATCAACACCTGGAACATTACCCCTTATTTTAACTGAAACTTTTGAATCTGATTTTTTCACAACTTCCCTTACGAAATCCTCTAATCTAGGTAAATCCATTAAAAGGGTTTGGCCGCAGCCAATACTTGTAAGTTCCCTTTGACGACAATGGGCGTTTATCTCCACCACATCAACTTCACTTATCTTCGAAATTTTTATAATAGGATCTGGCGAAACCGCCCTTAAATTAACAGACACTAGAACATCTGTTTTGTCTTTTATCAAAGAGGCCTCTTTTCGGATTATCTGGGGGAGTTCATCGGCTTCAAAATCGAATTCTAGCCTGCCTCTTTCTATTATTTTCTTGGCGGCTTTTACTGTGGGTGTATCAGCATTATAGCCTCCTAGGGTTACCATGTTAAAACCATAGGGTATGAGTTTGAGGCAGAATCTTGCATTGGAAATCCCGGCCATTGGGGCTAGTACTTTAAGGGTCATTGATCATTCCTTCATGAGATGTACTAGGTCGTAGGTGAAACCGCCTCTTATCTCTTCAAGAGCCAAGTCTGCTAGGTTGGCGGCTTTCTCGGCTGTTGGAGCTTTACCGATACCCGCCTTTAATGCGATGTTTATTTCATCATCTATTTCATTTATGATTTTGAGCAAGCCTTCTGGTTCAAGGCCATTACAGGGTGACATGAAATTGTCTCCACCTATGAAAAATAGGAGTGAACCTTTTTTGATTAGTTTTTTCATTAAAAAGTGTTGGACCCGGTTAACTACAAAGGAGGTGTCATAGGCTGGCATGGTATCAGTGAGGGTTTCTGTTATACCATTGATATCAATGTGAGCTATCTGCACAAAACCTTTCTCTGCATCTGCTAATTCGTCAATTGCGAGCGCTTCTTTCCTTTCTTCGGATTGTGCGCCGCCATATTTTTGAAGAGCTCTTGTAGCGTTCCTTTGCGCGTCATAGGGTGTTTGTGCTGCTCCAACCCCCATACTCACTGTTATAGGGTATCTGTTTCCTATGGATTCTTGTATTCTCAGATGGTCTTCCATGTCCATGCCATTGCTTATTGCGAGCATGTTATCGAATCTCATGAAAAATAGTAGTCCTTGTTTTGCGGCGAATTGTCGTTGGAGATCAGCGTAAAGTTCAGCTTGTAATATTTGGAGGTCTGATTCTCGCCTGGGAGTGGGGGTTACGGTCCATGGACCATAATTATCTATTTGGATTAGGGTCATTTGAATCATACTATTTCACCTAAAATTATTCTAGCCAACCTTATTTTGTCCTTGAAATTTTTCATGTTGGTGTTTGTTATAATAACCTCTTTTATTAGTTTTTCTATTTCCTCTTCTAAATAGAAATCTTTTTCATCAATTACAAATTTGTCCAGAAAATCGGCATAGATATGACAAACCCCTAAAGAAGATGCTTCATATCCCAGCGCCTTCATGAATTTAGCTGCCGGGCCACTGAAGGGCATTCCACCAGCAATCGGGGATACGGCAACCACATAAACTTTTTCCAGGGCTTTTTTAATGCCTTTTGTTGAGATTATTGGACCGATGGAAGTTATGGGGTTAGATGGTCCTATAACAACCATCCTAGAATCCTTTATAGCATCTATTACGCCAGGTGCCGGGTTCACAGTATTATATTGGATGTCTATGACCTTTGGTTCGGATTTTTCCTTGACTAGGAATTGATGGAAGCTCATCGGCCCGTTTTCAGTGATTATCTTTATATTGGATGGTTCATTGCTCATTGGTATTATCCTTGACTTGATGCCGAGGGCCTTTCTCTGAATATCAACAGCCTCTGAGAGAGTATGATCCTTTAGTAGGAGTGTTTTCTGGATTTTAAATGCACGATCTTTGTCACCTATCCTTAAAAGTTCCGGGCATCCGAGTTTCTTTAACATTTTATGGGTGATGAATGTATCATTTTTTATACCATACCATGTATCCTCGTTTATGAGATCTGCTAGAGTGTAAAGGACTGTGTCCACGTCGGGTGCAACATATAAGCCTGAAAAATAGTCATTTTCAACAGTATTAACGATAACTGTGATCTTGGATGGTTTGATAATCTCTTTCATGCCCTGGAGGAGTTTGGGCGTTCCTGTACCCCCAGATAATACTGTTATCATCTAAGTTCACCTTTTCAGCGGAAAACATCTAATTCTTTTGGTCTTAACAGGTCCTTGGAGGTTCCTTCACCTTTTAGATGATCATGGGGATATCCTCTTATTATAACGATGGGTATGCCCTCGTTTGCTTGCCCCATTACCATGGAGGCTGCTGAGGCTAACTCATCAGCAACCGCAATCTTTGTCGTTTTAAGACTTTTACCATAAAGGTCTGTTTCCCCTCTTCTATCCCAGATGGGTTTTATGCCTGAAACACCCACAGCAACGCCAACAGCACCTTCCCTGAAAGGACGTCCTTGGGTATCAGCTATTATGATACTAACATTTTTTCCTAATTTGTCTATTAGGGAAAGTCTTATGTTCTCTGCGGTGGTGTCAGGGTCATCGGGTAGGGGTGTTGCCATTCCATTTCCAACATTTGATTCGTCTATACCAGCGTTGGCACATATAAAACCATGTTTTGTCTCTGAGATGATGAAATCATGTCCCACTTTTATTATCTTCTTTGACTCTCTAAGTATGGCTTCAACTAATCTGGGATCTTTACCGGTCTGTTCAGCCAATCTTTTAGCTTTTAATCCGGGTTTCATCCTCTTAAGGTTTATTGTGTTCCCTTCGGCCTTTGATACTATGGTTTCTGCGATAACAATAATATCTCCATCTTCAATTTCTAAAGATTCCCTTTCAGAGGCTTCGATTATAATATCTGCTAGATCGTCACCTTCTTTTATCAGGGGGATGGTGGAAAATCCTATGAGTTTTATCTCCAATTATAGCACCTTCAAGATGATATAATGTTTGGTGAGTGGATTATCCTTACAAGTGTGTTAGGGTTTCGTGGAGACTTGTTATTTCAATCCTGGGGGGTCATAAAAGCATTTTTTTATCCACAAGTCTTTGGTGTGTGGGGGCTGTGCTAAATTCCCCCTATGTTTGTTGTAGTTTTTCTTGTCTGCTTTCCAGCACATTTTTTTGGGCAAGTCTGTCTTTTCAAGAGTATGAGGAATTTGTGTGGGGGGTGTTTTGCAAGATTTGGCTTAAATTGAACTAAGTTGCCATTTTCCTTTCTTGTTAAAGGCTGCTGCTGCGGTTACTGGATGGGTGAATTTGGAAAATTCGCCTTCACCCATTATATATTTGGCTGCTTCATCTGCATTTTCCGCTTTAAATTTGACTTTTTGGGGTGTTGTATGCTCATATGTGGATATATAGTATGCGCTTCCCTTGGGTACTCTTTGTACTTGGAGGTCATGGTGGGTTACTATCCCTATATGGCCTTTACCATCGCTTCTTATGGCGCCGGCTATCCGTGGAGTGTTGAGTTCGTCCTTTTCATAATCCATTGTTAGTAGGGATAGTGCTATCGCATCTCTTATGTTCATGCCTAGGCTTATTTTATCAGCTATCACGTCTGTGTGCGAACCATTGGATACTATTACTGTATCATCAACTATTTTTATGCAATTGTATGCAATGTAGGGGTTTTTAAAGACGTCGGTTTCGTGGCCTTCCTTTGGGACTATGGCTATTCTGTCTTCAAATTTTTTCGCGATCCTATTGGGAAATGATCTGCTCGACACTCTATAAGCAGCGAACACAGTATTATTGCTGCTTCCAACAGCTAATATTCTGCCAAGATACATTTTTCATCACCTAATATTAGGTTGGACTCTTAACGGCTTTATCTGCTGGGAAACCTGGTGGTGTTTGTATGATTATAAGACCTTCTCTTGGTTTTATTATTATTTCACCTTCATCTAATACGCGCGTGTGAACTGCTATTGCACTGTTTTTTATGTACTCTGATTTGTCCATACCATTAACTGTAACCTTTTTCAGCCCCGCTACGGGGATTAGATAATATTCTGAGGGTCCTAGGCTTTCGCTCGGCTCTGGTTTGCCTGATGGGGATCCTCCTTCATTAGTTCCGTGAAATGTGCTTGTGATAACGAGGAAAATGAGGAGTGTGAATAGTATGTCTATAAATGGGACTAGGTTGAAGCGTGGGTTGGTTCCTTTGATTTTTCTTTTATATCTTTCAATGTCGATGGCCAAATTTTCCACCTATTGTTTTAGTTTGCTTTCGATTATATCGGCGCTTTTGTTGCATCTTTCGAGTATTATGTTGTTTATGCTCTTTTCTAGCATGCTGGGTTTGAAGGCTACTTGCATGTTTGCTTCGGGTTCGTTGATAGGTTTGACGTTAACTATGCCTTCTGATTCTCTGAGTGCTTCCATCACATTTTTGAGGTTTCCTTCTACTTTGATTTTCATGACTGCGTAGTTCCAGTTTGTCATCTTTTTTATGAGTTCTATTTTATCTATTTCAGCTTCTATTCTGCTTGATATGTATGAGTAGAATGGTAATAATACTATGGCGACTGCGAGGCCTGCTATGGTTGTTATTAGGGCTATGTAGATTCCCTGGGCCATGGCTGTGGGGTTGGCGTTGACTCCGAGGACTTTAAAGGTGTGCCATATTCCTATCACGGTACCTATGAGACCTAGGAGTGGTGAGATTTCGATTATTGTTTTGAGCGTGCCAAGGCCTCGGGTCATGTGGCTCATTTCTACGATGAAAACTCTTTCCATGGCGTCTTCGACTTCTGCCTTGTTCCTGTAGCCTATTTTGAGGGCTTCTGAGATTATCTTTGATATTGGATTTTGGTATTGTCCTATGGCTCTGAGGGCTTCTAGTGCTCCTCCTTTTTCCATGGATTTGTTGACTATTCCTATTATCTCTGGTGTGCTGATGCGTGAGATTTTTCTTAGGTAGTATATTTTTTCTATGCCGAGTATTAGACCATATATTCCGATGATTGCTATGACGTAGGTGATTATGCCTCCGCTTTTGAACATTTCTAATATGGTTGTGATGAAATTTAGTATTGGTTCTGTGATCAAAGTATTAAACCCCCCACATTGTTTATGTTTGCATTTTTTTTATGGTGGCCCATGATTTTCTTATGAAGTCTGGTAGTTTATCGGTTTTTAGTGTGGATAGGAATTTTTTTGTGAGGGGATCGTTAGGATACCCTGAGCCGAATTCGACTTTGTATTCTTTTTTTATTTTTTCTATTTCTTTTTCTCTTTGGGTTTTGGCGATTATGGATGCTGCTGAGACTATTGGATATTTTGTGTCTGCTTTATGTTCTGCTTTGATGATTATATTTTTATTTTTTATTAATTTTCTTATTTCTTTTTCGAATCTTTTTGGTTTTATGTCTACTGAGTCTATTATTGCATAGTCTGGTTGGCTTTTTTTGATGATATCTGCGATGGCCTTTTTTTCTATCTCGTTGAGGTTAATGCCAGTTGCGCGTAGTTTGTCTATAGTGGGTGCGTTTATCCTGGTTATATAATATTTGCTGATCTTTTTTATTTTTTTCGCGAGGTATGTGCGTTTTTTTGGTGTGAGTTTTTTGGAGTCTTTGACTTGGAGTCTTTCGAGTGTTTTTATTTTTTCTTTTGGTAGCATTACTCCGGCTATGATGAGGGGTCCTATGACCGGGCCTCTGCCGGCTTCGTCTACTCCTAGTATTTTCATTGGATCAGCTGGTTATTTCATGGCTTTTAGTCTTACTTCTGGTTCTAGTGCTCTTGGTTCGGCTGCTACTATGGCAGCGCCCTTGGCTACTACGGTCATGGGGTCGTCTGATACTTCGGCTGATATGCCTACTTCTTCGTAGATTCTTTCTTTAAGTCCTCTTAGTAGGGATGTGCCTCCTACTAGTATTGTTTTGTTGTATACTCCTGATATGAGTTCGGGTGATAGTCTTTCAAGGACTTTTGAGAGGGCTTCTATTACTTTCAGGATTACGGGTTCTGCTGCATCCGCGACTAGTTTTGAGTCTATTTCAACTTCTTTGGGTTTGTTTGTATTCATGCATTTTCCTATTACTGTGGTTTTTTCGTTTTCGAATTCGGCTTGTGAGTGGACCATGCCGACTTCGATTTTGGCCTTTTCGGCTTCGTGTAATCCGATTTCGACTTCATGTTTTTGTTTAACTAGTTCGACTATGTTTTCGTCTATGTCGTCGCCGCCAACACGTACTGTTTCAATGTCTGTTATACCTCCGAGTGATATGACGACGATGTCACTTGATCCTGCTCCGATGTCGATGACCATTGTACCTGATGCTTCTGCGATTGGTAATCCGGCGCCTATTGCTGCTGCAAGACCTTCGCTTATAACTAGTACGTACTTTATACCGGCTCTTCTGCCTATTTCTTCAACTGCGTTCCTTTCAACCTCTGAGGCGTTACCTGGTATGCCTATAACTATTCTTTCGACTGATGATATGTCACCAGCACCCATTTCTATCGCATGGATAATAAGAGCCTCTGCTTGGGCCACGCTTTCCACAACACCCTTTCTAAGGGGTCTTACAGCTATTATGTCTTCTGGTGTTCTGCCGAGCATCTTTTTCGCTTCTTCACCCACTGCCAGGACATAGGATGGGTCGTCTTTTTTAACCGCGACCACTGATGGTATTTTATAAATGTCAAATTTATCCCCTGATGGCTTGGCTATCACAGTGTTTAACGTTCCCAGGTCTATACCAAGGGTGTCAGTTAGTGTTTTGGTCTCTTTTTCCTTTTTTTCCTTTTTTCCCAATGAAAACATTCTAATCCTCCTTTAAAATGTCTTTGAAATCCACAATAAATATGTTATTGTGGGTTGAGATTTCTTTTATCTTCTCTGCATCTTCCCTCATAGGGACTGATATTAGTAATGTTGTTAAAACAACATCTGTAACCTTAAATAATGGATCTATAATATCCCTTATAAACTTTGGTAACCTTGCAGTTAAGTAGACATCAGCTTCTATAAAACCTGTGGTTTTATCTTCTAATATTAAAGTGAGATTGGTTTTCTTCTTTTCTACTTCTCCAATAAATCTTTTGATGAGATTTTCTGGCGCGACAAGAAGCAGGAGATTGGGCTCGTTTTTAACATAATAAGGTGCTATCTTTAAAAAAGCCCCACCATTCTCTTTACATATGATTGAAAGATCTCTTATCTTGGTCTCATCACCATAAAGCATCATCAAATCAAACTTTTTCCTGACAAAAGCTTCTTTGACTGATACATGTTCCCTGAAGAGTATTTTAATCTTATCCTTTGATGCTATGGCCTCATAGGCCACATTGTTAATGGTATCCTCGTTACCGGCAGCAACACACCATATTTTATCTGAACTGGTGGTTGATACTTGTGCCGCTTGTCTAAGAACCTTGATCTTGCTTTCTATCATCATCATCACATCACAGTTGATTTTGGATAAGCTTAAATTATTTTGGGGATGTAGAGATTAATATCTAAGAGACTTTATATATATTTATCACTCCAAAGAAAAAAGGGATATGCATTTCTTCATTTGGTGATGCGATGCTTGTAGAGGGGTTTTCGAAAAAAGTTTACATAATTTTAACCTTATCCATGCTCCTATTTCTCTTAGGATATTATATTATAACCTTCATCACCCTATCATTTCTAGCATTTATAATACAATTTTTCAGAGACCCTCAACGAAAAACACCAAACTCTAATAATATAATAGTGGCAGCGGCTGATGGACGGATACTATCAGGGAAGATAGACAAGATAAAAATGGTAGACTCATCTTATCCCTTATTGGATGCCATAACCGAGGATGCTGAGGCCATCCTTGTAAGTACATTCATGTCACCCTTTGATGTGCACGTTAACAGGGCCCCTATCACAGGGAAGGTTGTCCATACCAGTTACTATCCTGGAAAGTTTAAAATAGCGAAAGGTAAAGTTTTAACAGAGAATGAGAAAAACTTAATCGTCATAGAAGGTGAAAATGGTAGGGTAGGTATCATCCAGATAGCAGGTTTCATAGCTAGGAGAATAATCCAATATGTAAATGTGGGTGAAACAGTGAAGATCGGCACCCGCATAGGTATGATCCGCTTCGGGTCTAGAGTAGATCTTATAATACCAAAGGATTGTGAAGTCTTAGTCAATATTGGATCAAAGCCCAAGGCTGGGGAGACAATAATAGCACGTTTCCCCACCAGGGGGATGGGAGAATTAGAGGATGAAAAACACTAGATATAAGATACAATACTATATAGGTGTCCCAGACCTGTTCTCAATTATAAACGCTTCCCTCGGGTTCCTGTCAATAATAATGATATTAAAGGGTGGTTTAGCGGTTGCCTGCCAGTTCATGTTACTCGCAATAATCTTTGATTCCATTGATGGGTGGATTGCCCGTAGAATAAAAAGAAGAGATGATGAAGGTTTTGGGAAGAATGTTGACTCACTCTCAGATATTATCTCATTTGGTGTGGCACCAGCTCTTCTTATATATTCCATAACAAGTTTTCGATACATTAATATATTAGTTAGTCTCCTAATAGTGACATGTGGGATATTAAGGCTTTCAAGATTCAATGTAATCACAGATATCAAAAGTGATAAGTTCATTGGCTTGCCAATACCAGTAATGGCAGCTATTGTCTCATCAATATACCTAAGCAGCATATTCAATGAACACACCATCCTCCTAATAGTAACATTAACATCACTTATAATGATAAGTTCCATCGAATATCCGAAGATCAAAGCAAAAAACGGTGCAATAGTGGTTATACTACTGATACTCACAATACTAAAACTCAAAATATTCGCTATGATACTCTTCCTCATGCTCATAGCATACATAGCAATCCCATTCATCCTAATAATCAAAAGGGATACAAAATGATAGATAAATTAAAGGGCAACAACAATAATAATAAGCCCCCAGACCTTCGGAAAAAGAGGGATAACCCAGATATCATAGGAAGAGTGAAAAATCTCGTGGATAAACTTACAGGCACCGAGAAAAAACCAGGGGAGAAACCAAAAAAGAGACCCATGCCAAGACCCCGACTGAGGGTGGGGAAAAAAGAAGAAAAACCAAGATTAAAAGTGCCCAAGAGAACACCCGAAAAAACACCCGGCCTAACACCACCACCAAGAAAACCCCCAGGGAGGGGTATCCGTCCAAAAATCCCGGAAGAAGACCAGCGCACACTCGTGGGAGCCATAGTCTTTGGTTTAATAATAATCATTATCGTTGCAACAGGATATTATTTTCTAGTATATCAACCATACCATGAAACCCTACAAAGCGCCAAATCCGAGAAACTATCTGAAGTGAACGCATACTTCAAGGGGCCGCTTGCCACAGACCCGCAAAAACAGGCCATACTCGCCGAGATAGATAGTGGAACAACACCAGAAGAAGTATTGGCAGTTGACGTCCTCGGACCCGCTACTAAATCCTGGCGTAAATACCAGACCCAAGAGATCAAGACAAAAAAGGACAAATTCAACAGGGTCATGGTAGTATATAATATGACAGACACTGGAAGCCAACCAGAGTCGAAGAGGGTTATAATGAAGGTGTCTGATGCGCAGAAACTCGTGAATGAGGCGGATGCAACAGTATTAGCCAATATGGTTATCCAAACCCCAGACACAGTTGCAGTTCCCATTATGATCTCAAGATTACAAGCAGCCGGCGGACTTATAGGCGTCGGTAGCATGGTAGACGTATACCTCAACATAAACCAGACAGGTAATAATACCACTAGCACTCCACAAGAGACCACTCCTAGGATAAGCGGAGCCACTGTACTCGCAATCCTCAGAGCAAAGGACAGCGGCTCTGTAGATGCTAGTATCCTAAGATCTCAGAATATTTCAGTGAATACTATGGGCTCTGGGATGTCAGTGGAGAAAAGAACAACTACTGATGTTGAACAGCTTCTCAGGGCGGCTGCGGCTGGTGGTTTGAGTGAAGAGGATATTAGAGCCATCCTACAAAACTATGGTATAAGATTGTCTGATTATGAGAGGGCTGCGAATCTCGGGGAACTTGACGCCACATACCTTATAATATTAGAGGTGCCAAGGGACGATGTACCATTCCTGATACAGAACATGAATAATATAGTATTAACTGTACCGACACAAAACGGGCCTGAGTGGATGATTCGCGAATTACATAGAATTTATGGATAAAAAATTGGATATTGGAGGTTTGGAATATGGGTAGATTAAAGTATATTTTGCTGATTGGATTGATTGCAATTTTTTTATTTTCGATATTCGCCACATCCGAAACCGGCTTTGCTCAAGAAAATAAAACAGGTGCAGAAACTTGGGTTAATCATACCAAAGCCAGCTTAAAAATGGATAGCCTATGGGTGATCATAACAGTGACAGTGAAGAACAAGGCTGATAGACCCTACTATTTCAAGATAGGACAAGCATACCATGATCATCTTATGGAAAATGAGACGATAAAATGGGTTATTGAGTGGACTGATCCACAGGCTGTGAAAATGGCCAAGTCAAGATTCCCTGAACTAGGCGGAGACTATGGATGGGAAATAGACCCAGGCCAAACAAGGACTGTCTCATTCAAACTAAGGGCAACAGGCCCACTCGGCGACGAACTCAGTTACATTAGTCGAGCGGGAGAGGACCCAACTTATTATTGGCCTCTTGTGAGTGAACCAGGTCTTTATACTTCATGGTTCTTCCCTAATGAGCTTGAAACATTAAACACTGATCTTGATATTTTGAATTGGACTGGAAAATTTGGATTCAGCCTTTATAATGTTGATTATGAGCCAGTTTATGGTATAGTCAGGGCGCCTATTGTACCATCAAATTCAAAGCTCATCTACAGCGATCCAAAGGCCACTTTCATTGACTATGAGTCTGTTCCAGGGGCTTATGTTGCGGCATGGGATGTTGCAATGCCGGGACGGAGCTATTCAAACTTTGAATACACTTATCAATGGCCTGCTGGAGGAGAGGAAGGTTACAGTTACTATGGCACGCCTCTTAAGTCCAATTTTAGCGCTGCTGCTGGGGAATACCCTGGTGGTAATAAGACCACTACTGTTCCTAGTGGAAAGACTGGGGCTCCATGGGGTCCATTTGTAGTAGGTGCCCTGGTTACGGTAGCTGCCATAGCATATACGAGGTTACGTTAACATTCCCCATTTTTTCCTTTTTTTGGTGGAGACTATGAGGATATCAACAATTTTAGTAATAATTGGCATGTTCATATTATCTCTTTATGCACTTATAGAAGTGAGTTTTTATGCTTCTGAGGTTAACATAGAACAGAAAGAGCCTAATGTTCCTATTGTTGAGATCCCTAGTATCAATTTGACTAAGGAGATTAATAATAAGTCTGTTTTTTATGGTGTTTATCATGAGCCCAGGTCGTTTAAGCCCGGGAATGGTACTGTCATCCTTTTCGGTCATAGGACTATGTATGGGTCTCCATTTTTCAAATTGGATAAATTGAAGAAGGGTGATAAAGTTTATCTTAATTGGCCTGGGATTGGGAAGGCTGAGTATATTGTTAATAGGTCTTTTACTGTTCCTGCCTCTTATCAGATATCTATATATCAGGGTGAGAAGTTGTTTCTTATCACTTGTCATCCTATTGGTTCCATGAGTGAAAGATTGATAGTTGAATGCGATCTTGTGAAGATTTATCCATTCCAGGAAAATTTGAAGGTGGAAAATCCTAAAAGGTATTATGCGCTTCTTATAATCGTAGCCTTTCTTGGTGGGGGGCTTCTGATTACTAGGATTTATCCTGTAGAGGAGGATAGGAAGTTTATCTTAATTGCTACTGTAGCTTTAACAATCTTCTTATTATTTGGTTATCTTTTCCCCACACCTCCAGAGTTTATATCAGGAAAACTTGAGGAGTTAAGTAATATAATGGGATTCTATGGAGGATATCTTGTATGAGTAGCCTAGATGAATATTTTAAGTGTCTTTCTGATAGGGAGAGGGCTGTCTTTGAGGGTGCTATAAGTATGGGTGCTCTCTTCCATCAATTCATAGGCACCCCAGTTAATAAAGAGACTATATATTCACTTAAAACTGCTATGGAGGATTCTATAAAGCTTCAACCTAGTATAGAGGATGTTAAAGTTGAAATAGATTTAGATGATGTTGAAAGCGGGTTTGGTTATGTTTCCCTCGAGGGTAAAATGTTAAATGTTAAAATAACCTCAAGGTTTAAGGATGTTAAGGCTATTATAAGGATGGAATACATTGATGAACTCAACTATCCCCTTATCTATGTGGAGGATGTGAAAGAAGACAAAAAAATTATAAAAGGCCAATAGTATAATGATACTAAAAAAGGGATTTTTTTAGGGAGAATGTCCTATGATACGAATAGACCCCGAACTTTGCAAGGGATGTAACATATGCATAGAGTTTTGTCCAGAGAAAGTCTATGAGGAATCCGACACATTAAATAAAAGGGGAGTTTACGTTCCCATACCTGAACATGAAGATAAATGTAAAAAATGCAAAATTTGCACTTTATTCTGTCCAGACCAAGCCATAGCGGTGGATGAAGATGGTTGAAGAACTTTTTATACAAGGAAACCAGGCATGTGCAAGGGGGGCTATAAAAGCCGGTTGCAGATTCTTCGCAGGCTACCCAATCACCCCATCAACCGAGATAGCCGAAGAAATGGCCCTACTCTTGCCAAGAGAAGGTGGAGTTTTCATACAAATGGAAGATGAGATAGGAGCCCTAGGTGCTGTGATAGGAGCTGCCTGGAGCGGCTTAAAGGGTATGACAGCCACCTCCGGCCCTGGATTTTCACTCATGCAAGAACATATAGGCTATGCCGCCATGACAGAAACACCACTCGTAGTTATAGATGTTCAAAGGGGTTCGCCTTCAACAGGCCAACCTACAATGGCCTCCCAGAGTGACATGATGCAGGCCAGGTGGGGATCACATGGAGACTATGAAATCATAGCACTGGCACCCTCATCAGTCCAAGAATGCTTTGATTTCACAATTGAAGCCTTTAACCTCTCAGAAAAATATAGAATCCCTGTTATGGTTATGGCGGATGAAATAGTAGGCCATATGCGGGAGAAAATAACAATCCCCGAGAAGGTAAAAATCATAAAAAGGAAAAGACCCAAAGAAGACCCTGAAAACTTCATACCATTCAAAGCAGGATCTGATGAAACAACAGAAATGCCACCATTCGGTGAAGGTTACAATATCCCCGTAACAGGACTCACACATGACGAAAAAGGATACCCAGACGCTTCAAACCCAAAAGGCCATGAAAAACTCGTGAAAAGATTATGCCAGAAAATATTGAAGCATAGAAAAAATATAGTAAAAGTGAAGAATACCCATACCGAAGATGCAGAACTTGTAACAATATCCTATGGAGCGCCCAGCCGCTCCGTTGCAACCGCCATAAAAGATCTGAGAAAAGAAGGCCACAAAGTAGGTTACATGAAAATAAACACACCATGGCCCTTCCCAGAAGATGAAGTGAGAAAAGTCGCCGAAACTGCTGAAAAATTACTAGTCGTGGAAATGAACCTTGGACAGATATTCTATGAAGTTCAAAGGGCGGCTGATGGCATGGCAAAAGTTGAACTACTCCCAAAATTAGGTGGAGAAATACACAACCCATCCGAGATAAAAAACAAGATAAAATCCATGACCTAGGAGTTAGATCCCATATGACCCTCGAAAACCCATTTCTAAAATACCTAAGAAAGGACAGACTCCCACACATTTTCTGCGCAGGTTGTGGGAACGGCATAGTTATGAACACATTCTTCAAAGGCCTCGAACTAGCAAACTTAGACTTTAAAAATATAGTTATGGTATCTGGTATCGGCTGCTCCTCAAGAATCCCAGGTTATGTGAAATGCGATTCCCTTCACACAACCCATGGAAGGCCGATAGCATTCGCCACAGGACTCAAACTCGGAAACCCCAAACTCGATGTTGTAGTATTCACAGGTGACGGTGACGCGGCAGCAATCGGAGGTAACCATCTCATCCATGGCGCCAGGAGAAACATAGACCTCACAGTAATCTGCATAAACAATAACATATATGGTATGACAGGCGGCCAGATAAGCCCCACATCTCCAAGGGGAAGCTATGGTAGCACAGCACCATACGGGGCCCTTGAAACACCCTTCAACCTAGCAGAACTTGTGAAGGCCGCGGGGGCTAGTTATGTTGCAAGGTGGACTACAGCCCACCCATTACAACTTGCAAATTCCATCAGAAGAGGCTTTGAAAATAAAGGGTTCTCTTTTATAGAGGTGCTCTCTCAGTGTCCAACATATTTCGGCCGGAAAAATCGTATGCGAACCCCGGTTGAAATGCTACTATGGATGAAAGATAATAGTGTAAATAGGAGGAAGGCTTTGAGGATGGAGCCAGAGGAGCTCGAGGGTAAAATAATCGTTGGAGATTTCATAAATGAAGAGAAAGAAGAGTTAACCACCGTAATCTATGATCTTATAGAGGAAAGGTCTGGTGAAAGGTTCAAATCGATAAAATCGGCTTATAAGGGATGATTAGAGTGAGAAGGGAGATCAGGATCGCGGGTTTCGGAGGTCAAGGTGTTGTATTAGCAGGTATAGTTATAGGGAAAGCTGCGAGTTTATATGATGGACTCCATGCTGTACAAACACAATCCTATGGACCAGAAGCAAGAGGTGGCGCATCAAGATCCGAAGTAGTTATAAGTGACAAGGAAATAGATTATCCAAAAGTGCGAAAACCAGACATATTCGTGGCAATGTCCCATGAAGCCCTCATAACCTACCTAGACGATCTAAAGAAAGGAGCTACACTCATAGCCGACCCCGACATGATCAAAGAAGAAGAAATAAAAGATTTCATCAAAAAGAAAAAGATAAAATATTATAAAGCCCCGGCGACTAGAACAGCAAAGGAAAAAATAGGCATCCCCATAGTCGCTAACATGGTAATGATAGGAGCCTTCACCAAAGCCACTGGGGTTATCAGCAAAAAGGCGGCTAAAAAAGCGATAGAAGCTAGTGTGCCACCCGGCACAGAAAAGAAAAACCTTGAAGCATTCGAGGCCGGGAAGAAAATCCTAGAAAGGGGAGATCCAATATGAAGTTTTATGAATACAATGCCAAGGAAATTTTCAAAAAAGAAGGCATACCTACACCCAAAGGAGGAGTGGCCAGGACCCCTGATGAAGTTGAAAAAATAGCTAAAAGATTGGGTAAACCAGTAGCTATAAAATCACAGATACTCACAGGGGGTAGAGGCAAAGCAGGCGGGATAAAATTCGCTGAAAACCCAGAAAGCGCATATAAAATCAGTGGAGAACTTTTATCCTCTCCTATTAGGGGAGAGACTGTAGAGATGGTTCTTGTAGAGGAGAAAATCCCAATTGAAAGAGAATTCTATATCGGCATCATAGTGGACAGGACAATGAAAAAACCACTTATAATGGCAAGTAGCGAAGGCGGTGTTGAAATAGAAGAATTAGCCCGTGAACATCCAGAAAAAATCGTTAAATATTACATTAACCCCCTTGAGGAATTCTTACCCTATGAGGCCAGGGAGATCGCCAGGAAAATGGGAATGCAAGGCAAACTTATAGGCCAAGTAGGTGGTATAATCTGGAGATTATATAATCTCTTCAAAAAATATGATGCACTACTCGCTGAAATAAACCCTCTCGTCCTATCCAAGGATAACCTGATCGCAGTGGATGCTAAGCTCGAAGTTGATGATGACGCAATCTTCAGACACCCTGAACTCAGGGAACAGGAAGAGTATGAATCCAGTGAATTTGCCTTTGTTAAACTGGATGGGAACATTGCAGTTATAGGTAATGGTGCTGGGCTTACATTAACGGCAATGGATCTTATAAAACTTCAGGGCGGAGAACCCGCCACATTCTTAGATATAGGTGGGGGTGCATCCCCAGATATTATAAAGAAGGCCCTTAACCTTGTAATTTCATATCCTGATGTTGATGTTGTTTTCCTAAATGTCCTTGGTGGTATAACAAGAGCCGATGACGTGGCAAAGGGTGTTGTAGAAGCTTTAAAAGACGCTGATAGGGACGTGCCCCTCGTAATAAGACTCACAGGCACTAATGAGGAGGAGGGTCAGAGAATCCTCAAAGAAGCGGGGATACCCTTTGAAACGTCACTTGAAAAGGCCGCTGCGAAGGCTGTTGAAATTGCAAGGGGATTATAGGCTCTTCTATGTTATCCTCCTTTTAACACTTACAGAATGTGCCATTACAAGAGCTGATAATAGGATATAGGTAAGAAGAGCTGATGAATTAAACGACCGATTAAACAAGAAAAGGCCAATAATGCTCTGCGTAAGAAAAGCTGAAAGGGAGCCGATAAGTAAAGCCTCCCGTCCAAGATATCTTCTAAAACCATTCAATCTCTTCTCCTTGTATATCCTAAGAACATAAAAGCCTGTGATAGTGACTATGAGCACCCATGATAAGAGGAATAAAAGACCGAAATATCCCGCGTCAAATGCTACTGCAAATATGCCTGGTAACATGTAGTCTATGTAATCCTTTTTGTAAATAAGAACACCATAGAAGATATGGTAGGGTAGGCCGAGTTTATGTATCATTGTTACTGGGAGTGTTATATATCCATCAGCCCCGCCCAGACATTCAGATTTCCAGTAGCAGGATCCTACAACATGACCCCAAAGTGTTGTCTTTGTAAGGACTAATTTCAAACTGGGGATGGTATAATTTTCTAGTCTAGTAACTCTAAGAAGTGGGCTTAACACTGGCATGTCAAGTATTTTCGCCAGGGATTCCATGAGTGCGAATCCTCCTATAAGGGCTGATATGAATCCAATGATTGACTTTCTTGTTATCCTGGCAGTTCTTTTGAAGCTTTTGGACATTATCAGGTATCCTATAGCCCCTCCAAGGAACCATAATAGAAGGAATGAACGGTGCATTAAACCTCCAGCGACTGCTATGACGAAAAATAGGATGAAATTTAATGTTTTGATTGAAGTTGAACGTATACCTGCCTCTGATAATAGATTGGATGCGGCTAGGACGGTGACCCATGATAGGACTGCGAGTGGGCCGAATGGGTGTGTGAATTCTTGGTGTGTGAATAAGGGTAACATTAATAGGATGGTGTCTGCTGTGAATAGAAAAGCGAATAATGTTGTGACTATTGTGCCTAGAAAAAGGACTAGACTTAATGAAACGCCCACGAGGTTGAATAGTAAGATTAAGCCTATGTGGATTATTATCGCGACTTCGATTATGAATTGAAGATTGTTTTTTGCTATTAGCATGTTAACCAGCTTTTTTGCCAAGTTATGTGGATAGTAGGTTTATCAGATAATTGTAGCGGCTTTGTAACCATAGATATATCCTGTCTTCTAGACTTGTGTTTTTTTGGTGATTTTTGGCTAATTTTTTTGCTTTCTGTGAATTTATAATAACCTTTGATATGTCTTCTATCTGTGCATTTGTCAAGTTAATTTTTAGGTTATTCGCGACTTTGATGACTATTTTTTTTATCTTCTGGGGATCATTTATATTTTCAGATTTGTTTTTAACTTCGCTGATTAACTGGGCTATGGTTTCCTTGTCTTCGCCGGTTTCATTGACTAGTCTGGTTTGGAGGTATAGTTCTTCGAGGGATGCTTTTTTAACTTCGTCTGGTATTTGTATTCCCCTGATGGTCTCATAGGATTTGAATATGGCTAGGAGGGCTGTTTCTCCAGTTGATGGTAATGGTGAGGAGACCACCACATAACCTTTTTCTATACCAGCAGATTTTAGACTGTTTGCATACATTTGGGGTGTTACAGCTTTTATTTTGTTCTGATCAACAATGATTGTGAGATTATCATGGTTTAGGTCAACCATTGCACATGAACATACTTGGCTTGAATTGTATATTTTCCCTGTAACATCCTTGGATATCCTATTAACCTCTGACGCCTTTATAACCTTTATATCTTCATCTTTTATGTTTCTATCAGTTTTTGATTGTAGATAATCTATTATAGCCTTTTTATACTCTGGATTGTTATAGGTGGCTTCTCCCATTGTAATGGAAAATCCGGAGATTCCATAGACGATGGATATGGTGAAGATCAGAATCATTGGTAATATATATCTCTTCATTGAAAGTCTACCCCCCTAGCCTAGGAGCACTACTCTACTTTCTTTTGATTCGTCGATTATATCCATGTTAGTTAGTTTGGCGATTTCATCTGCGAATTCATAAACTTCGAAGAATAGTGGCATGTTTTCTATTTCTAATCTTTGACGCGAATATCCAAGATACATGTAGGCTTTCACTTCCACGAAGTCTGGCTGGGCTTTTTTTATAAGGGAGGCGTAGCCGCTTGGATTTGTCATGTTTTTTCCATTGACTGCTGTTATCCTCAGAACTTTCCGACAATTGAAACTTGGAAACAATTCTAAGGATCTGTTCAGACATTCCCATGCATTTTTTGTTTGCGGCCGGCAAATTTTATTGTGGATTTTCTTGGAAGGGGCGTCTAGTGAAATGTAGAGTTGGGTGGGTTCTTCTGAGAGGTTTTCAAGTGCCTTGTGGTTGATTCCATTGGTAACAAGGAATGTTGTGAATTTTCTTTTATGGAATTCTTTGATAAGTTCATTGATCATAGGGTATAGTAGCGGTTCTCCGGCTAGTGATATGGCTGCATTGTTGGGTTTTTGGGCTTCAAGTAATTTTTTCTTGTTAGCTTTTTCGTTTCCGAAGAATCCGCAGAGCAGGTTCCTTTGTGCGTTGATACAATCATCTATTATAGATGCTGGTTCGTCATAGTCTCCTTCCCATGCCGTTTTTGTGGATCTGAGATCTCTCCAACAGAAAAGACACTTTTGTTGGCAGGAGAATATGCTTGGGGACATTTGCAGGCACCTGTGACTTTTAATATCATAAAATTTTTGTTTGTAGCATGTTCCCTCGTCTAATATGCTCTTTTTTGTCCATAGACAAGTCTTCACTGCAGTATGCGCGTTTTCACCAACAAATCTGTAACCCATTTTTTCTAGTCTTTTTATTTTCCCTGATTTTGAAATGAACACATCTATCCACCACTATTATCTTCATAGGCCTGCTTCTTCTCTGCAACCTTTAATTCTAATACTTTCCCTCCTTTTAGAAAAATATTATAAAGTTTATCTATTGTCTATTATTGTATGATTAAAATTTTTTTGGACAAATATTAATTAATATTGTGGATCATGGAAAGATAATAATAGGAGGGCTTATTTAATAGTTCCATGAAAAAATATTGACCTATGAAACAAAGAATTGTGGGAGGCTTTATCCTTGAGATATGATACCCCTATTGTAATACTAAATTTTAAAACTTATATTGAGGCTACTGGTGAGAATGCTTTGGATTTGGCCCGTGTTTGTGAGCAGGTCTCAGATGAGACTGGTGTTAATATTGTAGTCGCTCCACAGCATATGGATCTTTTTAGGGTGGCTCAAAATGTTAAAATACCTGTGGTTGCACAGCATATAGACCCTATAGATGCAGGCGGACATACCGGCAGCATACTCTTAGAATGTGCAAAGGAAGCTGGAGCCTCAGGAACCCTTGTAAATCATTCAGAAAAGAGGATGAAACTTGCAGATATCCAAAAGGTTATTGGGAGGGTTAAAGAAACGGGCCTTATTAGCATAGTTTGTACAAATAATGTGGAGACAAGTGCGGCTGCAGCTGCAATGAACCCTGATTTTGTGGCCGTGGAACCCCCAGAACTTATAGGTTCTGGCATCCCAGTATCTAAGGCAGAGCCTGAAGTAGTCACAGAGACTGTTGATACTGTTAGATCCATAAACCCAAATGTTAAAGTGCTCTGTGGAGCTGGTATATCAACTGGTGAAGATTTTAAGGCGGCCCTAGAACTTGGATCAGAGGGTGTGCTTTTGGCTTCAGGTATTATACTAGCCGATAACCCTCGTGAAGCTCTCCTAGACTTGGTGAGTGACATATAAACCTTGGGGGGGTGAATATTGGATGCCACTAGATTTCAGGACAATAGACGATCTTGAATTGAAAGATAAAACCGTACTTTTAAGGATTGACATAAATTCGCCTGTAGATCCCCATACTGGGAATATACTCGATGATACGCGTTTAAAACTTCATTCAGATACCATAGAGGAACTTGCAAATATGGATGCTAAGGTGGTTATACTAGCCCATCAAAGCAGACCCGGTAAAAAGGATTTCACAACACTCGAAGAACATGCAAAGGTTCTATCAGATATCATAGGACGGCCAGTGAAATATGTGGAGGATATCTTTGGATGCGCTGCCAGAGATGAGATCTCCAAGATGAAAAAAGGTGATATAATACTCCTTGAAAACGTACGTTTTTATTCAGAGGAAATTTTAAAAAGGGAGCCTTCAATCCAAGCAAAAACCCACCTTGTCAGGAAATTATCCCCACTCGTTGATTATTATATCAATGACGCCTTTGCAGCAGCCCACAGATCCCAACCTTCACTTGTAGGTTTCCCAATGAAACTACCATCAGCAGCCGGGAGAATCATGGAAAAAGAACTGAAAGTTCTTTATAGTGCGCTTGAAAATGTTAAAAGGCCCTGTGTCTACGTCCTTGGAGGTGTTAAAGTCGATGACTCCATAAAAGTCATGGCAAACGTCCTAAAAAAAGGCAGCGCAGATCATATACTAACAACCGGTTTCGTGGCTAATGTCTTTTTAAAGGCTGCTAAAATAGATATAGGTAAATGTAATGAGAAACTGATTAAAAAGAGGGGCTATACTAACCTTATAAAGGTGGCCAGAAAGCTTATGAAAAAATTCAATGGTAAAATACTTATACCAGTTGATGTGGCAGTATGCAAAGATGATAAAAGAGTAGAGGTTCCAATTGACGACATCCCTAATCTCCCAATATATGACATTGGCCTTGAAACCATAAAAATTTACGCAGAGAAGATAAGGAGTGCTAAGACCATAGTTGCCAATGGCCCTGCTGGGGTTTTTGAGAATCCAGAATTTAGTATAGGCACTGAAGACCTTCTTAATGCGATTTCATCATCCAATGGGTTTTCTATAATTGGTGGGGGTCATCTAGCCGCGGCGGCGGTTCAAATGGGTTTTGAGGATGGTATGAATCATATAAGTAGTGGTGGTGGTGCTGCGATAAGTCTATTGGCTGGTGAGGAGTTACCGGCTGTTAAGGTTCTTTGTGATTCTGTGAAAAGTTGACCATCATGTTCATTTGGGGGGGGCCGTTTAAAGTATATATTTCTGAACCGTAAAATATTTAAATGGTAATGACTAAAATGGGTGATGAATGCCTCGGTAGCTCAGTCTGGTGGAGCGCGAGACTTGTAATCTCGTGGTCGCGGGTTCAATTCCCGTCCGGGGCTTCCACTATGCCATGTGGGACCATAGGGTAGCCTGGTCGATCCTTTGGGCTTTGGGAGCCTGAGACCCCGGTTCAAATCCGGGTGGTCCCATATCTATAATATCCCGCCTTAGCTCAATTTGGCAGAGCATCGGACTGTAGATCCGAGGGTTGCCGGTTCAAGTCCGGCAGGCGGGACTTTCTCACCTCCCCCCAAATTTTCTGTATCATGGACAACTTGAATATTGGGGGGACTCTATCAAGAAAGTTTATCTAATAGGAAAACATTTATAAAATGAGAGAAAAGATATATAACATTCAACGTTTCTATGGATATAAACCCACATACTCTATGTGTTGGGGGTCTACTCACAGATTGCATATAAAAAATCAATTTGATATTTATGATAGAGAGTAAAATATTTAAGGGAGTGAAATGGATAGATTGGGATAATCTCATTCTAGAAGATTGCCCTGGTGGTGTAGGGGCTATCATGCGGGCCTGTCGAGCCCGCGACTCGGGTTCAATTCCCGGCCAGGGCGTTCCCATAGGGCCCGTAGCTCAGTCTGGAAGAGCGCTTGGCTTTTAACCAAGTGGTCGCGGGTTCAATTCCCGTCGGGCCCGTTTCCTGATTTTAGGCCATTTTTTATGTGGAGGATTGGATTGTGAAGACGGATATATTGAAACACCAACTGGTACCGGAACATGTTATTTTATCCGAAGAGGAAGCCAAGAAGGTCCTTGAGGATATGAAAGTCCACGCCGAACAATTACCTAGGATAAGGAGTGATGACCCTGTAGTGAAGGCTATAGGGGCGAAAGAGGGGGATATACTGAAAATAGTAAGGGAAAGTCCAACTGCGGGTAAATTCGTAACATATAGGATAGTTCAAGATTGAATTTTAGATGATATTATTTTTTGGAGGAAGTCCATGAAAAAAAGTGCATGGGAACTGGTAGATGCATTTTTTGATAAATACAACCTGGTAGACCACCACCTAGAGTCATACAACGATTTTGTGAATAATAGAATACAGGAGATAATAGACACCAGCGAACCCATAGAATTTGAAGAGGGCGAATATAGGGTGGAAACAGGCGCCCTTGAGATAGAAAAGCCATTTATCAAGGAAGCTGACGGATCAACTACCAAGATATTCCCAATGGAAGCTAGACTCAGAAACCTAACCTACTCTGCGCATATGAATCTTGAAATGCGACTTTTAAAGGAGGGAGCCCCAGAACCAGACTTCGAGAAAGTCTACATCGGAGAATTACCAGTAATGCTAAAATCAGAGATATGCCACCTATACGGGCTCAATGAAAAAGAACTCATAGAAAAAGGAGAGGATCCAAGAGACCCTGGAGGATACTTCATAGTCAATGGATCGGAAAGATCACTCGTAACAACAGAGGAAATAGCCCCAAACAAGATAATACTAGAAAGGATAGGTGAAAAGGAGGAGAATAGGGCGCGTGCAGTTGTAACGTCCATAAAAAGTGGGTTCAGGGCACGTATAACCCTTGAATATAAAAAGCCCAGGAGAAAGGGTGTATACCTTCGAATATCATTCCCATACGTCCCAGGGGAAATACCCCTTGTAATACTGTTAAGGGCGCTGGGATTAGCCACAGACGAAGAAATCATAACAAGCATCTCTGACGACCTCAACTATCAAATGGTAGCCACCGATGATATAGAAGTATCCTCTGAAAAACTCAAAATAGAATATGAGAAACTAGAAGAACTAAGCAAAGAAGAACGTAGAGAATACCTGATACTAAGCGCCATCAAATATATTGGTAACAGGGTCGCTAAGGGCATGACAGAAGATTACAGGATAAGAAGAGCCGAAGACGTGATAGACCGTTACCTGCTACCACATATCGGCACAGAACCGGAAAAAAGAATCGACAAAGCCATTTATCTCGCTGAGATGACTGAAATGTTACTACAAGTCATATCTGGTGAAAGAGAACCCCACGATAAAGACCATTACACCAACAAAAGATTAAGAGTCTCAGGAGACCTTATGGAGGACCTTTTCAGAGTAGCCTTCACAAGCCTAACAAGAGACATGACCTACCAATTAGAAAGAAGCCTTGCAAGAGGCAAAGAACCCTCAGTAAAACAAGCCGTCCGTTCAGATGTCCTCACAGAGAACATAAAACATGCCATAGCCACCGGAAACTGGGTGGGTGGACGGGCTGGTATAAGTCAATTGCTAGACCGCACAAGTTACATGGGCACACTCTCACACCTTCGAAGAGTAGTATCCCCACTAAGCAGAAGCCAACCACACTTCGAAGCAAGAGACCTCCACCCAACACAGTTCGGGAAAATATGCCCAAACGAAACCCCAGAAGGCCCCAACTGTGGACTGGTCAAAAACCTTGCATTGATGGTTAAAATCTCAGAAGGCGCGGATCCAAACGAAATAAAAGATGTGATCAAAAAAATGGGGATAACAAACTAGACTAAGGGGGTGGATCCACGTGACCAAAACTAAAATTTATATTAACGGAGAAATTATAGGCACCTGTGACGAGCCTGAAAACTTTGTAGAGGAGATGAGGGAGAAAAGAAGAAAAGGGAAAGTCTCCCATGAAATGAACATCACATATTACCCTGAAAATAATGAGATTCACATTTTCACAGACCCTGGAAGAGCCAGAAGACCACTAATAGTGGTAAAAAACGGCAAACCGCTCTTAAAAGAAGAACACCTGAAACTTCTGAAGGAAGGCGAAATCGGATGGGACAACCTCATAAACGAGGGTGTAATAGAATACCTAGATGCTGAAGAGGAAGAAAATGCCTATATTGCAATGTCAAAGGACGAATTAACCGAAGAACACACACACCTCGAAATCGACCCTTCAACAATGCTAGGTATATGCGCCGGTATCATACCATTCGCAAATCATAATTCATCACCAAGAAACACCATGGAAGCCGGGATGACCAAACAGGCCCTAGGCTTCTATGCATCCAATTATAATCTTAGAACAGATACAAGAGCCCATCTACTCCATTACCCACAAGTACCCATAGTAAAAACCCGTATCATAGATGTCATAGGATATGATAACAGGCCCTCAGGGCAAAACTTTGTGGTTGCAGTGATGTCCTATGAAGGATATAACATGGAAGATGCGCTCATTTTAAACAAGGCGTCTCTAGAAAGGGGACTTGCAAGATCAACTTTCTTCAGATCCTATGAAGCCTCTGAAAGGAGATATCCTGGAGGCCAGGAGGATCGTTTCGAAATACCAGAGAAAGGTGTGAGGGGTTATCGTTCAGAGAAAGAGTATAGGCATCTTGACGAGGATGGAATAGTGAACCCTGAATCAAAGGTATTCTCTGGTGATGTTCTAATTGGTAAAACATCACCTCCACGTTTCCTGGAGGAGATAGATGAGTTCGGGACTGTTGCAGAGAGGAGGAGAGAGACCTCAGTCACTGTAAGACATGGTGAGGAGGGTGTGGTTGATGCTGTTCTCCTCACCGAAACTGTTGAAGGTAACAGACTTGTTAAAATACGTTTAAGGGATCAGCGCCAGCCAGAATTAGGTGATAAATTCGCTTCAAGGCATGGACAAAAGGGTGTTGTGGGTCTTATAGTCCCAGAGGAGGACATGCCCTTTACAGAAGATGGTATAATACCAGACCTTATAATAAACCCACATGCAATACCTTCAAGGATGTCTGTTGGACAAGTGCTGGAGATGATGGCTGGTAAAGCCGCTTGCATGGATGCCGAGAGAGTTGATGGCACACCATTCACTGGCGAGAAAGAAGAGGATATAAAGGAGGCTCTTATGGCCAATGGATTCGAAGCAGCTGGACTCGAAACATTATATGATGGTGTTACAGGTGAAAGACTCCAAGCAGAGATATTCATAGGAGTGGCATATTACCAGAAACTTCATCATATGACAACTGATAAAGTCTATGCACGTTCAAGGGGTCCTGTACAGGTACTTACAAGACAACCCACTGAAGGCCGTGCTAGAGAAGGTGGTTTAAGGTTTGGTGAAATGGAAAGAGACTGCCTAATAGCACATGGCGCGGCTTTAACGCTTAAAGAACGATTATTGGACGAGTCGGACAAATATGAGGCTCTTGTCTGCAGTGAATGTGGTATGTTAGCAATATACGATCGTATAAGGGGTAAAACATACTGTCCAATCTGTGAAGATTCAGACTCGTTCCCAGTTGAGATATCCTACGCATTCAAATTATTATTAGATGAGCTTAAAAGCCTCTGCATATTCCCAAAGCTCATCCTAGAAGATAAAGCATAAAAAGAGGGGAGAGACCAACCTTGAAAGGCATTCTTAAAAAAATTTCAAAGATAAACTTTGGGCTGCTATCACCAGATGAGATAAGGAAAATGTCTGTAGCCCAGATCATAACACCCGACACTTATGATGAGGACGGGTATCCTATCGAAAACGGGTTGATGGATCGACGTCTCGGGGTCATAGACCCTGGTCTGAAATGTAAAACTTGCGGAGCCAAGGGTGGTGATTGTCCAGGACACTTCGGCCATATAAACTTCGCAAGACCGGTTATACATGTTGGGTTTGCCGATACCATACATAAGATTCTCAGATCCACCTGTAGAAAATGTGGTAGGATACTGTTAGATGAAAATGAGGCAGAAGAGTATGCGCTGTTATTCCATGAGGCTATGGAAAGGGATGAGAACCTTACAGATATCATAAAAGAAGTGTATGATGTTGCAAGGCGTGAGAGATGTCCCCATTGTGATGAGGATCAAGGGGACATTAAAATAGATAAACCAGTCTCCATCGTAGAAGAAGACCATAAGTTAACAGTTGATGAAACCATAGAACTTTTAGAAGATATAATTACGAGGGCAGAGGAAGGTTACAAGTTAACATCACTTGAAGTGATGGAACTTTTGGAGAGAAAATACAGGTTAACAGCAAGCGAAATCAAAAGGCTAAGCCAAGAACTCGAGAGCATAGAATTTGACAGATCTCTCGAAGAGGTTAAAAACTTTAGGAGAATTTTTGAGAGAAGCGGTAAAAAGTCAACATTTGATGAAATTATAAAATTTCTAGAAAGGATGGTTGAAAAATTAGATGAACAGGATAACGCTTCTGAGAAGAGTTTAACAGTAGAGGTGGGTGTGGAGAAATTAAAGGTCCCGCCATTAGAATTCCAGGAAGAACTTGAAAATCTCTTGAAAGATGAACCAAAACTAGAAAAAGAGATCAGAAAAATCCTTAAAATAATCGAAATAGTCCAAAAGGGCGAAAACTTGGAAAAATCCATAAATGAAGTCAGAGAAGACCTAGAATGGATCAGGAAGGTCATGAAAAGCCTGGAAGAGATCAGAGGCCTTAGGAAACTTTTTGATAAAATAGACTACAAACTAACCCCAAGCGAAGTCAGAGAAAGACTTGAAAAAATACCCGATGAAGACTCCATACTCCTTGGAGTCAACCCAGAGGTTGCAAGGCCAGAATGGATGGTCTTAACAGTACTACCAGTTCCACCAGTAACCGTAAGACCTTCAATCACCCTTGAGACAGGGGAACGTTCAGAGGACGACCTCACACACAAACTCGTTGACATATTAAGGATCAATCAGCGCCTTAAAGAAAACATGGAAGCAGGAGCACCCCAACTCATCGTAGAAGACCTGTGGGAACTTCTACAATACCATGTAACAACATACTTTGATAATGAAGCATCAGGCGTGCCCCCAGCAAGACACAGATCAGGAAGACCCCTCAAAACATTAGCCCAACGATTAAAAGGGAAAGAAGGAAGATTCAGAGGAAACCTTTCAGGTAAAAGAGTTAACTTCTCTGCACGTACTGTAATTTCTCCAGATCCCAATATTAGTATAAATGAGGTGGGTGTCCCTGAAATAATAGCCAAAGAAGTCACAGTACCAGTATATGTGACCGAATGGAACATCAACGAAATCAAAAAATACATCAAAAACGGTCCAGATAAGCATCCAGGCGCCAACTATGTTATAAGACCAGACAACCGCAAAATAAGAATATACGAGGAAACAAAAGAAGCCATACTCAAAAAGATAAAACCAGGCTATATCGTCGAAAGGCACCTAATAGACGGCGACATAGTACTATTCAACAGACAACCATCCTTACATAGAATGTCAATGATGGCCCACGAAGTCCGCGTACTACCATACAAAACATTCCGCCTAAACCTCTGTGTATGTCCACCATATAATGCTGATTTTGATGGGGACGAAATGAACCTACACGTACTACAAACAGAAGAATCCCGCGCAGAAGCAAAAACACTAATGCGCGTACAAGAACATATACTATCACCAAGATTCGGCGGACCCATAATCGGCGGCATACACGACCACATTTCAGGATCATACCTCCTAACAAAAAAAGGCACAGAATTCGAAGAAGGAGACGCATTCCAACTACTAAAAAGGGCCGGGATACCACTACCCAACAAAAAAGGCAGAAAATGGACTGGTAAGGAAATATTCAGCCTATTACTCCCAGACGACCTCAACATGACATACAAAGCAGAAATATGCAGAAAATGCGAAGAATGCCTGAAAGAAGAATGCAAATACGACGCATACGTCATCATAGAAAACGGACAATTAAAATCAGGAGTAATAGACGAGAAGGCATATGGTGCATTCTCAGGTAAAATACTAGACCATATCGTGAAAGAATACGGCACAGACAAAGCCCGCGAATTCCTAGACCTGGCCACGAAATTAGCCATAGCAGCCATAATGAAAGTAGGATTTACAACAAGCATCAGAGACGAAGAAATACCACAAGAAGCAAAAGAAAGAATAGAAGCACATCTAAAAAACGCCGAGAAGAAAGTTGACAGGTTAATCGAAGCCTACAAAAACAGAGAACTCGAACCATTACCTGGAAGAACACTTGAAGAAACCCTCGAAATGAAGATAATGCAAGTCTTAGGAGAAGCCAGGGACAAGTCAGGGGAAATAGCAGAAGAATACCTTGACATTGAAGAGAACCATGCTGTTATAATGGCCCTCACAGGTGCAAGGGGTTCCATGTTGAACCTGACACAGATAACGGCTTGTGTGGGTCAACAGTCAGTGCGTGGAAGCAGGATTACAAGAGGATATAATAAAAGGACTTTACCACACTTCAAAAAAGGTGAATTAGGTGCTAAGGCGAGGGGTTTCGTGCATTCAAGTTACAAGGAAGGTTTAGATCCTCTTGAATTTTTCTTCCATGCAATGGGTGGAAGAGAAGGTCTTGTTGATACTGCTATCAGAACAGCTCAGAGTGGTTATATGCAACGAAGACTTGTGAACGCCCTCCAGGATCTGACAGTGACCGAGGATGGTATGGTAATCGACAATAGGGGTATCGTGGTCCAGACGCTTTATGGTGAAGATGGTGTGGATCCTGCTAAAAGCGATTATGGTGAAATAGTAGATCTTGAGAAGCTGGTGGAGGAGATTAGGGCAGGTAAATAATCCCATTGTGGGTGATTTTGTGGAAACATTAGAAAAGGTTAAAAAGATTATAAATGAAAAGGATTTGGAATTCCCAGAAAAACTCATAGCAGAGATAGCTGAGGTTGCGGAAGACCATCAGCTAGATGATGATGAACTCAATGAACTAATAGAGAAAGCCCATCGAGCATATGAAAGGGCCAAGGTAGAGGAGGGAGAAGCTGTTGGTACAGTGGCCGCCCAGTCTGTTGGCGAGCCAGGCACTCAGATGACAATGCGTACATTCCACTATGCAGGTGTGGCTGAACTTAACGTTACACTCGGCCTTCCAAGGCTTATAGAGATTGTTGATGCTCGTAAAAAGATTTCAACACCTACAATGGACATATACTTTGAAGAGGATAAAAGGGATGATGAAGAATTTGTCAGGAAGATTGCTAATAAGATCGGTAGAAGCACTCTTAATGATGTCCTGAAGAATTTCAATATTAATTATGCTGAGATGAATATCGTTGTTGAATTAGACGAGGAGAAAATCGAGGAAAAGAGACTTAACTATGATGATATAATCCAACGCGTAAAAAAAGCTTTTAAGGATGTAGAAATAAATAATCATATACTCATATTTGAACCCGAACCTTCAAAACGTACTATAAGGGATCTCAGACTTTTAGCTGATAAAGTACGGGACCATCAAATAAGCGGAGTTAAAAATATAGGTAAAGTAGTTATCAGAAAAGAGGAAGAAGAATGGGTAATACATACTGAAGGTTCGAACCTTGGAGCTGTTCTCAAAATAGATGGTGTTGATAAAGTCAGGACGATGACAAATGATATACATGAGATAGAGAAGGTTCTAGGGATAGAAGCTGCCAGAAACGCCATAATATATGAGGCGAAGAAGACAATGGAAGAACAGGGCCTGACAGTGGACATAAGACATATCATGCTAGTAGCTGATATGATGACAGCAGACGGCACAGTAAAATCCATTGGAAGACATGGTGTCAGCGGCGAGAAGGCAAGCGTTCTTGCAAGAGCATCATTCGAAGAAACAGGAAAACACCTCCTAAGAGCCAGTATAAGAGGAGAAGTGGATCAACTAAATGGTATCATCGAGAATATCATCATAGGACAACCCATACCATTAGGTACAGGTTCCGTAAGTATTATAATGAAACAAAAGGATAGGAGGAAGTAAATGGACATAGATAGAGGGATAAGGGTAGCCGTAGACACAGGTAACGTGATACTAGGCTCGAGGAAATCCATCCAAAACCTGAAATTAGGTAAAGGCAAACTAGTAATAATAGCTGAAAACGCCCCAGAAGATGTGAAAGAAGATGTTGAATATTATTCCAAACTTTCAAATATTCCCGTCTATGTTTATAATGGGAGTAGCGTCGAACTAGGCTCAGTATGTGGTAAACCATTCACCGTCACTACTCTCCTCATTCAAGATCCTGGTGATTCAACAATACTAGAAATAGTGGGGTAGATTCCGTGAGTATAAAATTCACTACAAACGAGATAAGATACATCGCACTCTTCGAAAGCATGACAGGTGCGATGGTAAAAGATTGTATAGTAGATGATAAAAATGGGAAGATAACATTCCTCGTTAAAAAAGGCGACATGGGCCTCGCAATTGGGAGAAGAGGCAGTAACGTGGCCAAGGTCCAGAAGGCCGTTGACAAGGGAGTTGAAGTGATCGAACATTCAGATGATCCAGTTGAATTCATAGCCAACCTCTTCACCCCCACCAAACTGAGGAGTATAAGGATACTCCAAAAGGAAAATGGTGAAAAGATAGCCACCATAGAAGTAAACCCCAAGGATAGGAGGGCTGTGATAGGTAGGGGTGGTCAGAACATTGAAAGGGCTAGGATATTAGCAAGGAGACAGCATAACATAAGCAATATTATAATTAAATAATTTGGGAGGGAATCACACTTGCCAGGACTATTCGCAGCAAAAAAACTCAAAAAAGACAGACAAAAGTTTAGATGGAAGGATCCTCAATACAAGAGAAGAGCATTACGCTTAGATGTTAAAGCAGACCCCCTTGAAGGAGCACCACAAGCAAGGGGGATAGTAATAGAAAAAGTTGGTATAGAAGCGAAACAGCCAAACTCGGCCATAAGAAAATGTGTAAGGGTCCAATTAATCAAAAATGGTAAACAGATAACAGCATTCGCCCCTGGAGATGGTGCGATTGGTTTCATAGACGAACACGACGAAGTAGTTGTGGAGGGTATAGGAGGCCCTGCTGGAAGAGCTATGGGTGACATTCCAGGCGTCCGCTGGAAAGTCACAAAGGTCAATAATGTATCACTCCAGGAAATGGTTAAAGGTAAGATAGAGAAACCAGTGAGGTAATACTTATGAGTCTAGTTTTTGATAAATGGGACGCGAAAGAGGTGAAAGTGGAAGACATGGGACTGGCCAAATACATCCACTTAGAAGAGGTGCTCGTCCCACATACAATGGGCAGACACGTTAAAAGACAATTCGCAAAATCAAAAGTTTCGATAATTGAAAGACTGATAAACAAGGTTATGAGAACGGAAAAAAACACGGGAAAAAAGAATAAAGCATATAAGATCGTTAAGGAAGCATTCGAAATAATAAACCAGCGCACAAAAAAGAACCCAATAGAAGTCCTAGTTAAGGCTATAGAGAACACATCACCACGTGAAGAGACAACAAGGATAAAATATGGTGGTATAGCCTACCAGGTTGCTGTTGACGTATCCCCACAGCGCAGACTCGACCTATCATTAAATTTCATCACAAAGGGTGCCATGCAGGCAGCCTTCAAAACTAAAAAATCAATAGAAGAATGCCTAGCAGAAGAGATCATACTGGCATCCGAATATGATACGAGAAGTTTCGCAATCCAAAAGAAAGAAGAAAAAGAAAGAATAGCCAGATCAGCACATTAAGGTGATTTTAGTGAGCAGACGCGCTAAAATGATTAGCAAGATCAAAGAATTAATGTACAAGCCAGATTACATCCGTAACATCGGCATAGTCGCCCACATAGACCATGGAAAAACAACCCTCTCAGACAACCTACTAGCAGGTGCAGGGATGATATCAGCAGAACTAGCCGGCGACCAACTATTCCTAGACTTCGACGAACAAGAACAAGCAAGAGGCATAACCATAGACGCGGCTAACGTCTCCATGGTCCACCCCTACGAAGAAGAAGAATACCTCATAAACCTCATAGACACACCAGGACACGTAGACTTCGGAGGAGACGTTACAAGGGCAATGAGAGCCGTTGACGGTGCAGTGGTCGTGGTCTGCGCAGTCGAAGGCGTAATGCCCCAAACAGAAACAGTACTAAGACAAGCCCTCAAAGAACATGTAAAACCAGTACTATTCATAAACAAAGTCGACCGCCTAATAAACGAACTCAAACTCAAACCAGAAGAACTCCAAGAAAGATTCATAAAAATAATAAGCCAAGTAAACAAGCTAATCAAAAGCATGGCACCTAAAAAATTCAAAGAAAAATGGCAAGTAAAAGTAGAAGACGGTAGCGTAGCCTTCGGATCAGCATACTACAACTGGGCCATCAACATACCCATAATGCAAGAAACAGGCATAACCTTCAAAGACATATACCAATACTGTAAAGAAGACAGACAAAAAGAACTAGCCCAGAAAGTCCCACTACACAAAGTACTCCTCGGAATGGTTGTGAAACACCTACCAAGCCCATCAGAATCCCAAGCATACAGAGTGCCAGTCATATGGCAAGGAGACCTAGAAAGTGAAGAAGGCCAAACCATGCTCAAAACAGACCCAAAAGGGCCTCTCGCAGTCATGGTAACAGATGTTAGGATAGATAAACATGCCGGTGAAGTGGCAACTGGCCGTATATTCGGCGGAACCATCAAAAAAGGCGATGAAATATTCCTAGTAGGATCCCATGCCACATCCAGAGTTCAACAAGTTGGAGTCTATATGGGCCCAGAGAGAATCAACACTGATGTTGTCCCGGCCGGTAACATTGTGGCGATAACAGGTGCCAAGAATGTGGTTGCAGGCGAAACAGTATGCGATACCGAGAGGAAAATAGAAGCATTCGAAAGCCTAGAGCACATTTCAGAACCTGTTGTCACAGTTGCGGTTGAAGCGAAGAACACTAAGGACCTTCCAAAACTCATAGAGGTTCTGAGACAGATAGCGAAGGAAGACCCCACAGTAAAAGTCGAGATAAACGAAGAAACTGGTGAACACCTCGTATCTGGGATGGGTGAATTACACCTTGAAATAATCGCCTATAGGATAAACGAAAAAGGCGTTGAAATAGAAACCTCGGAACCAATAGTAGTCTACAGAGAGACAGTCATAGACACTGCAGGTCCTGTAGAAGGCAAATCACCCAACAAACATAACAGATTCTATATAACCATAGAACCACTGGAAGAATCAGTGTTTAAAGCCATACAGGAAGGCCGGATCAAAGAAGGCCGTATAAAAGGTAAGGAGATGGCTAATAAGTTCATAGAAGCTGGTCTCAGTAAAGAGGAGGCTAGAAGAGTATGGGATGTGTATGAAAGGAACCTCTTCATAAACATGACAAGGGGTATCCAATACCTTGATGAGATAAAAGAACTCATATTAGACGGGTTCGAAAGCGCGGTAGATGATGGTCCAATGGCAAAAGAAAAGGTGATGGGCGTAAAGATCAAACTTATGGATGCTAAAATCCACGAGGATGCTGTGCACAGGGGGCCTGCCCAAGTCCTCCCTGCTGTGAGAAGAGCTATTTACGCGGCTATGATGATGGCCGAACCCAAGATCCTTGAACCGATACAGAAGGTTTTCATTAACGTTCCACAAGAGTATATGGGTAATGCTACGCGTGAAATCCAGAATAGACGGGGTCAAATCCTAGATATGAGCCAGGAAGGTGATATGGTGACAGTGGAAGCTAAGGTTCCAGTTGCTGAAATGTTTGGTTTCGCAGGTGACATTAGATCAGCTACGGAGGGAAGATGCCTCTGGTCCACTGAAAATGCAGGATTTGAAAAGTTACCAGATGAACTCCAAAAAACGATTATAAAGGAGATAAGAACAAGGAAAGGTTTATCACCTGAACCATATGGTGCTGACCATTACCTTAGTTAAAGTACATAAACTTATATAATAAAATAATAAATATGAGATTCAACCCCCCCCAATGGGGAATGATCAAAGGTTCCAGATCATCACAGAATATTTGGAGGTAATATTATGGCTAAAGAGAAAGAACACATAAACTTGGCATTTATTGGACACGTAGACCATGGAAAATCCACACTTGTAGGTCATCTTCTCCTACAAGCAGGAGTTATCAGTGAACAGCAGTTAGCTGAAGGAGAAGACAAATTCAGGTATGTTATGGACAGATTAGCAGAGGAAAGAGAAAGAGGACTGACAATAGACCTTGCACATACAAAATTCGAAACCAAAAAATATGAATTCACCATCGTGGACTGTCCAGGACACCGCGACTTCGTTAAAAACATGATCACAGGAGCGTCACAAGCAGATGCAGCAGTACTAGTCGTGGCAGCAGACGATGGTGTGATGCCACAGACCAAAGAACACGTATTCCTAGCAAGGACACTCGGCATAGACCAGCTAATCGTCGCAATAAACAAAATGGACCTAGTAGATTACAGTGAAGACAGATACAATGAAGTTAAAGACGAAGTGAGCGAACTCATCAAAACAGTCGGTTACAAACCCAAAGAAGTTCCATTCGTCGCGGTCTCAGCATTCGTAGGAGACAACATAACCCAAAAAAGTGATAAAACACCATGGTACAAGGGTCCAACAATAGTAGAAGCATTAGATCAGCTGAAACCGCCAGAAAAACCAGTAGACCTGCCATTAAGGATACCTATCCAGGATGTATACTCCATAACAGGAGTGGGCACAGTACCAGTTGGCAGAGTAGAAACAGGAGTCATAAAGACTGGTGACAACGTCATATTCGAGCCACCAGGCGTGGGCGGCGAAGTTAAATCCATCGAAATGCACCATGAACGCATAGAACAAGCCGAACCCGGTGACAACATAGGATTCAATGTTAGAGGTGTTGGAAAGAATGATATAAGAAGGGGTGACGTTGCAGGACACCCAGACACGCCACCAACAGTCGCCAAACAATTCACAGCCCAGGTGGTTGTGCTACAACACCCAGGTGTCATAACAGTAGGATACACACCAGTATTCCACTGCCACACAGCCCAAGTCGCATGCACATTCACAGAACTCATCCAGAAGATAAACCCAGCAACCGGTGAAGTGCAAGAAGAAAACCCAGACTTCCTAAAGACAGGAGACGCAGCAGTAGTCAAAATACAGCCAACCAAACCACTTGTAATAGAAAAGATCAAAGACATCCCACACATGGGCAGATTCGCCATAAGGGACATGGGACAGACTGTAGCAGCTGGAATGTGCATAGACCTAGTACCAGCAAAATAAACCCCTCATATTATATTTTTTTTGGAGGATGAAAATGCAGAAGGCACGCATCAAACTCACAGGAACAGACCCGAAAAAATTGGAATATGTCTGTGAACAGATAAAAAAGATAGCAGAGAGAACCGGAGTTGACATTTCAGGTCCCATACCCCTCCCAACCAAGAGGCTTATAGTACCAACCCGCAAATCCCCAGACGGTGAAGGAACCGCCACCTGGGAAAAATGGGAGATGAGAATCCATAAAAGACTCGTGGGAATAGAAGCCGATGAAAGGGCCATGCGCCAGGTTATGAAGGTAAATGTACCAGATAATGTTAGTATAGAAATAGAACTCAAAGGCTAAAAAGAAACCTCAGAGTCTAAGATATTATATTTTTTTATGTGCCGGGATAGCCTAGCCAGGTAAGGCGCGGGACTTGAGATCCCGTGGAGCTTCGCTCCCCCTGGGTTCAAATCCCAGTCCCGGCGTCAACAACCTTCTACACACGAAAAGAGGATGGACTTTTTATAAGACTAGAAGTTTGTCTTTATGGATCTCCCACAGAGGTTATGACTTTTGCTTTTAATTGGTGGTGTTTATGATAAAAACTAAAACGGTTCCAGAAGAGCTTATTGCAGTTATACCCTATACCGGATGTTTGAAGAAAACCAGCAGCTTACTCAGGGAACTTGAGGAGTGGCTCAGGGAAAATGATGCTAATATCAAGGGTCCTGGTTTTGTAATACTTTATACAAGCCCCCTTAAAGAGGATGGAAGATATGATGTGGGTTTCCCTATAGAAGAGGAGGTTGAAGGCAGCGATCGTGTGAATATTGTGACAATCCCTGAACATAAGGTTTTATACACTTTTTATAAAAATTCTGGTAGGCGGGCTGCTTATGAGTCCCTTATAGCCTTTGTTGAGGAGAATAATTTGGATGTGATAGGTTCGCCCAAGGAAGTCTATCATGAAGATTCAGTGGAGATACAATTCCCAATAATATAAGTTTTAGGCTTGGTACTTTTTTATTATATCCTTGAAAGCGTTGATTATATATTTTATTTGTTCCATGTTCATAGCATATATGCTGCATTTGAACCATCGGGTCTGACCCCTCTTTATACCAACTATCTTCTTTTCCTTAAGCTCTTCATATAAGAAGAAGCCCCTTCTTGGATGCGAACTTGCTATTTTATCGAATATGGGTGTTTCGAATCTTACAAGGTCGTGTTTTTTTGGTTTGACGCCTAATTGTATTATTTCACCCAGTTTTTCCATTTCCTCTACGAAGTATCTTGTCTTTTTAACTTCTTTCCCCCATCTTCGAACTCTCTCCTTTACATGTGGGAATGATGCCATTAATGTTGCGATTGGAGCACCTCTACTTGTACATCCTAGCATTTCGATTTCCTTTTTTTCATGGCGCTCGGATCTTTTAAGTATGATGTCTTCCCATTCGTTGGTCATGCCAAGCACTCCTATGGGTCCTGAGGCTGCCATGCTTTTGTGCCCGCTTCCCACGATGAAATCTGCCCCGATCTTCTTGGCGTCTATTGGCATTCTACCCATGGTGTATGCGCAGTTTAAGAGTAGTGGCACGCCCAGTTTTTTGCAGGTTGAGGCGATTTTTTTTGCATCTGTGAGGTTTCCATAGTCTCCGTCGACGTGTGTAAGTAGGGCGAGTTTGATGTCGGTTTTGTCAATTGCATTTTCCAACACTTCTCTGTAGGTTTCTGGTTTTATTTCGAATGTCGGATATCCGGTGTTTGGTGTTTCAATTATTTTGAGTTGGTTTCTTTCGGCTGATAGATGTGTTGTGTAATGTGCATTCCCATCCACGATGATAGTGTCTCCTTTATCGCAGATTGCGTGCATCACTGCGAATTTTCCTTCTCTTGCACCATGTACTGTCCTTACAACATCAACTTTTATGAAATCTGCAAGGTCATCGAGGAATCTTATGATGTCTGGTTTTTTTATCTGGTCTAATCGTCCTTCACAATAATCGCATATGCTATAACCATCCGCGAATTCGTAGAGTGCTTCACGTGCATCTGCTGGGAGGAGCCCACCTCTTTGTAGGGGGTTTAGATTAAGGTTTTCCCTTTCAAGCGTCCTTGTAAGACCGTAATCTTGACATTCCATTATTTTCCCTCTATTATACTTTTTATCTTTTCATATATGAGTTTGCGGTTTTCTGGGTTGATCCTGAATATTTGAATGTTTCTTTTATTTTTCATGTTTTGGATGAGTCTCCTGTGGAAGGCTGCTATAACTATTTTGTCGCTTGAAAGCGCCTCTTCAACCTTCAACATGAAGTTTGGGTCTTTAAGTTCCATTGGCGCGACCTCATCTATTAGGATGTAATCTGCGGATTTTATGGCTCTTTCGATTCCGGGCACGCCCACTTTTTTGATGGTTTCAATGTTAACCCCATAGGATCCTACCCTGGGCCCTGGGCTCCCTTTCTTTGCTAGTATACCTTCTTCGCCCGTCATTATATCTATTATCTTAAATCCTATCCTTTTATTGTTTTTTCTTATTTCTGGTGTGAATATTCCGCCTATGGCAGCCCCTTTTTCTTCAAGATGGTTTTTTATTTTTTTGATTAGGGTTGTTTTACCACTTCTTGGCCTTCCTGTTATTATAATATTTTTCATTATTTCACCTATAGTAGGTTGGTGAGGCCTAATTCTCTTGCATATTCTCTTGCGGTGTAAATTTCTTCTCTTGTGGGGTATCTGTCTATTTTTGGGTATTCCATGGCATGGTATACTGGCCTGTATTGTCCCATTATATTGATTGGGGTGTTTTCGCCTAGTTTGTCCGCTATCCATGATAGTATGGGTATCGTGCAACATTCAAGGTGTCCTGGGAGTATTAGGTGTCTTATTATCATGTTGGCTGATTTTTTGGCTAAGAGATGGTTTCTTGTGATTATCTTCCAGTAGTTTTCCACGTCTGCTAGTGTCTTGGCGCATTTGTTGTTTCCGAATTTGAAATCTGTGAGGTATAGGTCTATGATGCCGTCTAATAGTTTCATGGCTTCTTTTGACATGTAGAAGTTGCTGTTCCATATTATGGGGATGTTTTCTTCACAGTATGATATGACTTTTAGGATGTAGTTGAGGTTGGGTGTGGGGTCTCCGCCTACAAAGTTGACGTTGAATGATCCTCGACGTCTTTTCTCATCTATTAACCTTGCAAGGTTTTTTGCTTTTATGAAGACGCCACCTTGGGGGTTTTGGGATATGTCCCAGTTTTGGCAGAATACGCAGTGGAATGTGCAACCTGAGAAGAATATTGTGTGGCTTGGGACAAGAGGTGTTTCTTCGCCGAAGTGTAGAAATTCTGATGCTATCCTAGGCTCTAGCACACCACAGTATCCTGTTTCTTTTTCACGGTTAATGTTACAGCGTCTTTCACAAAAATGACATGACTTAAATATGTTGTCAGCTATTTTAATCTTTAAATCCAAAAATGATGTTTCACATGACTTCATGATCTGTTTTTCATAACATTCCTTGAATTTACTCCGAATTCTTTCGTGTTCATCCCATAACTTATCTGTTGGCACATCCCTAGCCTTGATGGACGCTGCTATCTTAAATCTTGCAAGCTTTTTATAACCTTTTATAAGATGATAATCTTCCAGCATCATCAATTATATATTGTCTGCTTTTATTTTAGTATCCTTCTCACCCTCCAATAACCCTCAAAGTTTTTACAAGTATCCTTGGTGTTATGAAAGCTCCTATTTGCCTTATCCTTGAATCCACCATAACCATATCCCTTAAAAGGTTGAATATATTACCTGAGATCATAGCCTTCTTTATCGGATACTTTATCTCCCCATTCTCTATAAAAAATGGATTATTGGCCTCAAGTGAAAAATCACCAGATATTGGGTTGGCTGTGTGGGCGCCGAGAACATCAGTTACAAGCACGCCCCTTTTAATATCATCAAATGATATTTTATCCTTGAAATCAAGTACTATGTTGGTTGTTGAAACTGATGGTATACTTGAAAACGATGATCTTATACCATTACCAGTACTCTCAACTTTGCCCTTAGAAGCAGTGTAAATATCATATATGAAATTTTCTAATATACCATCTTCTACTATGGGTGTGCACTGTGAAGGCGTGCCTTCATCATCCACTGGAGCTGAATAGAGGCCTCCTGTTAGTCTACCATCATCATATATGTTCATGGTTGGATTCGTCACTGTTTCCCCGATTTTGTCTGCGAGGTATGATCTTCCCCTTTGGACATTATCTGCATTTATTGCTGATGTGAATGTTTCAAGAATTCCATTTATAGCATGATAATCTAATATTATGCTTAGATCGCCTGTTTCGATCCTTTCACCTCCAATGGAATCTTTCGCTATCCTGCAGGCAGTCTTCGATATTTTTTCTGGTTCTAGGTCCATTAAACATGATGCATCTGATTCATAGGCTGTGGACTTAAAATTTCCTTTTTTGGCATTGACTGATATGTGGGTGGCGAATCCCGTGCTTTTGTATTTGGCTTCTACTCCATTAGAGTTTAGTATAAGGGTCTGAAGATAGGTTGCAGTGAAACCTCCACTGGTGGGTTCGCAACCTTCATCAAAAACTTTATCTAATATTCTCTCTGCGAATTCATGGGCATCAGAAATTTCAAAGTCGTGGAATCTTTTATCATAGATCTCTTTTACCTTGGGGTAACTTGATGGCCTGGAAAATTTAAAATTTTCATCTGGTTCATTCGCCTTTAAATTAGAAATTGCCATTTCTATTGTCTCATTTATCCTTTCCATGTTAGTGGTGTAAGCGAAGCCCATCTTCTCGTTTTCTATAACCCTCAAACCGAGGCCTGTTAACTGTTGTTCCTTTGCAAGGTCTATTTTATCCCTTTGTATGTTAACTTCTAATGTTTCCTCTTTTTGCATGTATATTTCAACGTTCTGCGCATGTTTAAGGGCTTCTTTGAATGCCTTTTCTGCTATATCATACATGTTTTCCCCTCAGAATATGAATTTTTCAAGTGCTTCAGCCACTCCATCCCCATATTTTCTGGTTGTTACATAATCTGCTATCCTTTTAAGCTCTGGGTCTGCGTTGGCAACCGCCACCTTTAACCCGGCAACTTTTAAAAAGTCGATGTCATTTTCACTGTCTCCTATCGCCATTATGTCACTTGTTTTGATCCCCATGTCTCTTGCAACGATTTTAAGGGATGCACCTTTATTGACACGTGGATCTGTAAGGTGAATTGCAAACCTCGTATCATAAACTTCAACATCAAAATCCTTCAAAACTTCCTTTATAATATCCTCTGGTACTGTGCGCCATATAGCCACCTCCGAAACTCTGAACTCCGAAAACTGAACCTTCTCCACAGGATACAAACCTTTAAGGTGCTTGTAGGCTTCTTCAGCCTTCTTAATATCACCTAGCACCTTAACCTCCCCATTAGAATATATTACACCACCATTCTCGGCCACAAGACCCCCAGAGGTTCCTATAAGCACAGAAGCCGCCCTTGTAAAACATAAAATATTACCCGTGACAAGGATCACAGGCACCCCAAGGGATTCAGCCTTCCTCAACGCTTTAAGGGCGGATATACCCACCTTCCTCGTCGGGTCCGTGATAGTACCATCAATATCTACTGCAATCGCCTTCATACTAATCAAAATGAACTATAACGATATGCAATATTACATGTTCCTTCCCTTGAAACCATACATGCACCCACAGGACTAGTTGGCGTGCATTCACTCCTAAAAAGCACACAATCCTCAGGCCTGGCAACACCCCTCAAAACAGCACCACAAATACAACCTGTAGGACAATCAACCACATCCTCCACTTCTATATCAAACTTTTCTCTCGCATTAAAATCTGAAAACTCACCCCTTATCTCATATACAGAATCCGGAATCTCTGGGAAACCCCTCCACTCCTTACTCGTAACAGAGAAAACTTCTCTCATAGCATCCTGGGCCTTAAGATTACCTTCCTCCCTAACAACCCTCCTATATTCATTCTCAACTCTAGCCTCACCATCCTTTATCTGACGAAGTATCATATAAACAGCCAAAAGCACATCAATAGGATTAAAACCCGCTATAACCTGGGGTATCCCATAATCCCTAGAAAATGGAATATAAGGCCTCGTACCTATTATAGTGGAAACATGTCCGGGTTCTATAAGACCATTCAAATTCACCTCCCCAGATTCTATGAGAAACCTCAAAGCCGGAGGTATAAGACGATGACATGAAAGAACAGAAAAATTATCAGGCGGCCCTGCCAAAATCTCAGATGCAGTTGTGGGTGCTGTTGTCTCAAAACCAGCCGCCATAAAAACAACCTCACCATCAACCTTTCTTGCAATCTCAACAGCATTATTCACACCATAAACTATCCTAACATCAGCACCCTCAGCCTTTGCATCAGCAAGAGAACCATTAGAACCAGGAACGCGAAGCATGTCCCCAAATGTCGTGATAATAACACCCTGCCTTGCAAGTTCCACACACTCATCAATTTCTCTCGCAGGCACACAACAGACAGGACATCCAGGCCCTGCGACAACTTCAACTTCTTCTGGCAGAAGAGATCGTATACCATGTTGCATTATTGTATGTTCATGAGATCCGCACACATGCATTATCTTAACTGGCTGCGAAATCCTATTTATCTTTGACACTATCTCCCTTGAAAGATCCTTCATAACATCACCAAGTCATCCACTTAAAAACATTATCTCACACAAAAAGCATATATACTTGATGGACAACTTGCACAAATTCTAAAATTAAAAAAAAGAAAAAGGGAACTTGGTTAAATTTTCTTTGAAACTGCGAATCCGCCGATAATCGACAGCACCGCAAGCAACATTAAATATAATGGAGTTCCTGTTGGCTGCATTGGAATTTCACCTGGCTTTGGCGGTTTAGGCGGTCCTGGCATTACCTTTATCGTCACAGAAGCCTCGTTATTACTTGGATCTGGATCATAAACATCACTTGTAACAACAGCCACATTAGTTATAGTGGTGTTAGTTACTATGACCCTTGCTATGATCTGGAGACTTGCCACAGCACCACTTGCAAGATCGCCAAGAGTCCAGACACCAGTTCCACTATTATAAGTTCCTTGAGATGCTAAAGCACCCACGAATTGTAAACCTGCTGGTAACAAGTCAGAGACTCTAACATTCGTTGCAGCATCCGGTCCATTGTTTGTAACAGTTAAAGTGAATTTAACAGTGTCCAAGTAATTAACCACTGTCTGGTTAGCAACTTTAATGATGGCAAGATCTGCTGCCGCTGGCACAGTGATAGTCACATTAGCTCTGTTGTTGCTCATGTCTGGATCGTATATGTCGCTTGAAACATTCGCCACATTATCTATGCTGGTGTTGCTTGCCACAACCTTGGCTATGATCTCAAGACTTGTAATCGCACCGTTTGCTAACTCGCCAATGGTCCAAATACCACTCGTACTATTATAATCTGTACTGTTTGCACTCACGAATTGTAAACCTGCTGGTAACAAGTCAGAGACTCTAACATTCGTTGCAGCATCCGGTCCATTGTTTGTAACAGTTAAAGTGAATTTAACAGTGTCCAAGTAATTAACCACTGTCTGGTTAGCAACTTTAATGATGGCAAGATCTGCTGCCGCTGGCACAAGTATTGTGGCATTTGCGTGGTTATTTTCTGTGTTGTTGTCAAATTCGTTGGTTTTTGTTACAGTAACTAGGTTGGTTATTGTTGTGTTGGAAGCTACGACTCTTGCTATGATATCAAGGCTTGCGTTTTCACCTTGAGCTAGGCTTTCGATTATCCATTCAGCGCCGTTTATTGTTGTGTAAATTCCTGTGGATGCTGTTGCTGATATCATTTCCAAGCCGGGTGGTAATGGGTCGACTAGTGTTATTCCGGTTGAGTTGTCTGGTCCGAGGTTTGTGACTGTTATTGTGAATTTAACTGTGTTGTTATAGTTTACTGTTGTTGCGTTGCTTGTTTTTTCAACTTTTATGTCTGTTACTGGTAGTGTTGTTAGTGCGAATGTTGCGTTGTTGTCTCCTGTGAATGGGTCATATGCGTCGCCTGTAACAGAGGCCATGTTGAAGAATGTGCCTGAACTGATTGCTTTGACGATGATGTCTAATGTTGCTGTTTCAAATGCTTCTAGATCGCCTATGGACCATGTGTCGGTGTTATTGTTGTAAGTTCCGTGGGATGTTGTCGCGTTTAGGAATTTTAGGCCGGCTGGCATTAGGTCTGTGACTATAACTCCTGTGTTGTTGTCTGGTCCTGCGTTGTAGACTTTTATTGTGTATGTGGAGTTTTGGCCGTTGTATATTATTGATGGGGTTGCTGTTTTTGTGATTCTGAGGTCTGATGTTTTTGGGGCGTTGACTCCTGCTATTGCACGGTTGTTTGTCATGTCTGGGTCGAATTCGTCTCCTGTGACTTCCGCAACATTTATTATGCTTTCAGTGGTGTTTACAAGGACTGTGAAGTTTAATGTGGCTGATGAGCCTGCGTTGAGCGCGCCAACCATCCATATACATGCTAGTGGGTAGCATGTTCCCTGGGATGTTTGGTGGCTTTGATAGATGAGGCCATCAGGTAATTTGTCTTCTAGGATTATGTTGGTTGCATTGTCTGGTCCAAGGTTTGTTACGGTGATTCTGAATGTTACTTCGTCTCCATAGTTTGGTGTGGAATTGTCAACTGTTTTTATGACCTTGATATCTGCTGATGGGTTAACTTTTAATATTACGCTTGCATTGTTATCTGATGGGTCAGGGTCGAATTCTGATGCTGTGACGTTCACTATATTTGTGGATATTCCAGTTTTTGTTGAGAGGATCTCTATTGCGAGTGTTGCATATTTGTATGGTGCTAGTGTTCCTATGAGCCATTCTCCACTGGTAGTGTTGAATGTTCCCTGGGATGGTAGGTAGGATATTATTGAAAGGCTTGATGGTATTAGATCTGTGGCTGTTACATTTGTGGCTGTGTTTGGACCGTTATTTGTTACTGTTATCCTGAATATTGTTGATTCTCCGTTATTTATTGGTGTCTTGTCAACTGTTTTTGCGATTGCTACATCAGCAACCGCCCCAACATTTAAAGCGGCCAAAGCGTTATTGTTTGTTGTGTCAGGGTCGTTTTCGGCACCTGAAACTGATACATAGTTTATGATTCCACCTGTTTGGTTAACGATGGCTGTGATGTTTAATATGGCGCTTTCAAGGTAATTGAGTGGTCCGATGATCCAAAGACCTGTGATTGGATCGTATGTGCCCTTGGATGGTGTGGTGTTTTGTATTATTAGTCCGGTTGGTGGCAGGTCTGTTGCAACTACATTGGTGGCGTTATCTGGTCCAAGGTTTGTAACAGTTACTGTGAATTTTACAAGGTTTCCGAAGTTGGGATTTGTATCATTGACAGTTTTTATGACGCTGAGATCTGCTGATGGTTTAACTTCGATTGTTAAAGCAGCTACATTATCCTCGTGTACAGGATCCGGCAGTTCTGATGTTACAGATACTATGTTTGTTTTGTATCCTGGTTGAAGTGCTTTAATGACCATTGTGAGTGTTGCTGATTCTAGTGGCGCTAGTGTTCCAACATTCCAAGTGTTTGTAGTAAGGTTATATGCGCCCTGTGATGGGTTTAATTCAATTATTGAGATTCCTGTTGGCAGTAGATCTGTTACCGTTATGTTTGTTGGGGTGTTCGGACCTGTATTATAGACTGTTATGGTGATTATTGTTGTCTCACCATTGTTTATGATCATTTTATCTGCGGTTTTGGTGATCCCGAGATCTGCACTGACACTGTTTAAGGTTGATATTGCATTATTGTTTGTAATGTCAGGGTCAAATTCATTTCCTTGGACGAACACTGTATTATTTGAAGCTCCAGTCTTGTTAACGAATACTGTGATGTTTAGGAAGGCTGTGTCAAGATAATTAAGGGTGCCTATACTCCAAATACCAGTTGTAGTGTTGTAGGTGCCCTGTGAGGCGCTATGACTTTGATAGATTAGGCCTTCTGAGAGGATATCTGTGACTGTGATCCCTGTTGCATTGCTTGGACCGAGGTTTGTGACGGCAACTCTGAATGTTACGGTGTCCCCAAGGTTTGGAGTGGAATTAGTCACTGTTTTAACTATTCGAAGATCTGCTACGGGTTTTGGATTAATGTCCACGGTTGCATTATTGTTTCCAGGGTTTGGATCGAAGTTTGTTGATGTTACATTTGCTTTGTTGGTTATGATGCCTGTTGTGTCCACCTTTGCGAGTATGGTCATTGTTGCTGTTGCGAGGTAATTGAGGGTGCCCACATTCCAGATGCCAGTTAGAGGATTATATATGCCCTGGGATGGTGTTGCAACTTGGAGTATTAACCCTGCTGGTAATAGATCTTCCACAATAACGTTGGGTGCATTCACTGGCCCTCCATTATAGACTGTTATCGTGTAGAGTATGTTTTCTCCGATGTATGGTTCTGGTTTGTCTACTGTCTTTGCAATGCTCAGGTCGGATGCTGGTGGAGAATTTAAGGTTGCCGTGGCATTATTATTCACAGGGTTGGGATCTGTAACATTACTTGTAATATTGGCCTTGTTGATTATGATGCCTGTTTGGTTTACGCGGGCTGTGATGTTTAATGTTGCTATTTCAAGGTAATTGAGGGTGCCCACGTTCCATATACCTGTAAGTTGATTGTAGGTTCCCTTGGATGGTGTGGCGTTCTGGAATATCAAGCCGTTTGGTAGTAGGTCTTCTACTATGACTCCTGTTGCATTGTTTGGCCCGTAATTTGTTATTGTGATTGTGAAGTTTATGAGTTCGTTGAGGTTAGGCGCGGTATTATTCACGGCCTTTGTTATAGCTAAGTCTGCAAGTATTAGTGCTGTTATTGTTATGTTTTTACCATAGTCTCTGTTGTAGTGGAAGCTTGAACCGCTTTGATCTGTTATAATACCATATAGTGGTGTTGTCCCGGTTCCTATGACCTTGAAGTACCATACTGAGACGAAGTTTGTTGACCCTGGATTGTCCAAGCGTATGTTATTGCTTGTGCCTGTGGTATAAGTTGTTGTAAGGTTTAATGGTTGTAGTATGGTTGAGTTGTAGGCAAGTGGCAAGTTAACAATATTATATTGTGATGCTGTACTTGATACCATGGTAATGGTTATTATATCTCCAATGGCTGGTGTGGTGTTACTTGCTGTTATGCTGATTATGTTATTACGGTTTTGTGATACTAGTTTTTCCACGTATAGGTTGCCTGTTATTGTGTCTGTTGGCGTGTTTGTCCCGGCGACTGTTACCGTATAATTTCTTGATGTGAAATATGCTGCGTTTGTTCTTGTTATTTCTATGAGGTAGAATGCGTCTATTGTTGCCCCGGGTGGTATGTCTCCAATGCTCTTTGTTGCAGTTTCACCTGGTGCAAGGTTTATATATGTATTGTTTGTTGTCCATGTGAGATTGGCTGTTACGTTATTTGCTGTTGTCAGGGCATTATTGGTTATTCTTATTTGTATTAGGTATTGGTTTGGGCCCTGGTTTACGTTGTTGCTGTCTAGGCCTATTGTGTCCCATGATCCTTTTGTTAGTGTGAGTGTTCCGAGTTGGAAGTTTATTGTGGCTGAGCGGGTTTCATCTAGGCTTATGGTTTGTGTTGGTATTATGTGGCCTGGTGCTATCGCAGAAATGATTAGAGTGTTATCTTCTGAGTAAAATGATAGGTTATAGTTTCCGTTTTGGTCTGTGATGTTTGATGTTATAGTCGATCCTTGGGGTGTTTTCACATCTATTATGGCTCCTTGGAATGGTTCTGTACTGTTACAGTAGGTTACTGTTCCACTGATTAGAGTGTTGGGTTCTGTTTGATTGTCTGCTGCATTTACTGTTCCAATGGCTAAGAAAAGTAGTAGTGAGATTGTGATGGCTAGTTTTCTAATTATGTTCACCCCCCATTAAATTTTTTTACGGTTATTATATGTTTATTTTATTATTTAAGCATAGTGTTCAGAAGGTTGATGAACAAATAGAAACCGTGTTATTATATGTTTATTTTATTATTTAAGCTTTTTAATTGTGAATTATTTCATCTTTACGGGTATTCAAGCGCTGTTGCATTCTTGTATGTTGAAAGGGGATTGTGTTTCTCAGCCAATGTTAAATTTGAAACGTTTCAATGGATGTGACTTTTTAGTCTTTGCGAATTTAGGTGCACTGTTATAATCTATGTCACTCATGGTGTTTTTCACACTATTCTACATGCAAGGGGATTTTATATTCCAGCAGCTGATAATAGGCTTGGTCATGATATCATTTTTTCTACTCGCAATCATGATGGTGGCGCCATTCAAGGGTTAGTTATCTGATAATGGGGGGATACTAGTATCTCTTGGCGCGAGCAATATGCGTCATGGCACTTTTTTTCATGGGCGTTCTCTTCATCCAAGTAATGCAAATTGACATTTTGGGAGGATGGCCCCCTTTTTTGTAGGTGCGGGTATATTCCAGTCATCTAACAATAGCGCGGTTATGGGCAGCGCCCCCAGACCCTATCTGGGCATAGCCTCAGGAGTCCTCGCGACAATAAGAAATGTTGGTATGGTCCTTGGCATCGCAACGGGAGGCGCAATATTATATGCAATTGTACCCTCGGAGATCCTGCAAGCATATATACTCCAAGGCTCTGATGCTCACATCTTCCTTTCAGGTTTAAGATTAGCATACTTCGTTGGGGCCATATTAACAGGAATGGCTGCTATAACCTCGACACAACAAAAAAATATATGACTAACAATAGCAGACAACGGAATAGGCCTGCCAGAAAACATCAACCCAGAAAAAACAAAAGCACTAGGCCTAAAACTCGTAAACATTCTAACCAAACAAATCAACGGAAGAATAACCCAGAAAACAAGACCAGGCACAAAATTCAAAATTACAATTCCTGGATGTAAAGGCACATACGAGTAATGTTCGTTATACTGTCGTATAACGAATATAAATATTTTTATCAACATTCAGAACATTAAAAGAAGGAATAATAAAATCCAAGGGGAAATTCAGTCCTTAAATTACACTCCATGACACTCTGGTATGATAAGTGATAATTGAAGAAAACTGCCAAAGCCTATGATGTACAAGAATAGTTTTTTTTAAGATGCATGCAAATCCATGGAGTCTAAACAAAGTTTTCCATGTTCTCCCACTCTTAACACTTTGCATTCTAAATGATGTATATCAGCGCTAATAGATCCTAAAATTTGATATTTTCATCTCATTAATTTTTAAATAGTGAATTGGAAGTTTTCACATGGGAATAGTGTCCATTGTAGACAGGAAAAATTTTTGATTAGAATATTTTTCATGTGGGGTTCATTTTGATTTATTGTTCTTTAGAGTCCCCCAAAGTTTGAAAATATTCAGATCCAAGTCACGAAAAAATGATAAAGTTTATATAAAAGTTTTTTTCTAATAAGTGGCTAATGGTGTTAACATGAAAAAAGCATTGTATCTGACTGTTTTCATAACAAGCCTTCTAATACTTATCAGCAACGCCTCAGCAACCGAATTATCATATAATGAAATTTCAGACACTTCACAGATAATAGCAGACCAGGCTTCGAAAACAGGCCAAATACCATCCCAAATCACAGTAAACAACAAAAACATCACCCTAGACGACTACCTATACGCCGCAAGCACCACCACAATAAACCTAAACACCAACAAAAAAACAAACATAAGCACCAACAACTACAAACCACCAACAAACCCCCCAAACAACACAGCAACCGGAAAACTCACAAAAACAACATACCTACAGGTAGCACAAAACATCAAAAAATACATGGAAACCAATGGAAGATCACCCAGCTATGCCACCACAACAATAGGAAAAATAAACTATCAAAGCCTGATCTACACCTACGCCAAAATAATAAACTTCTACAACACCAACGGAAGACTACCAAATTACGTAACGGTAAAAGGTGTGAAAATTGTATCGTCGGATGTTGTGGGGAATCCTTCAACGCCTTCAACGGGTAAAACACCAAGTGATGTGTGGAATCTGTTGATAAATGGTAATTCCACGGCCAGGGATGTTTTAGATGTTGCGAGTGATGTTATTATTTTTATAGAGGAGCAGGGTAAGGTCCCGGAAACTGTGAAACTTTCCGATAAATTGACAGTTAACCCAGGCCAATTCCTCTATCTTGCAAGTCAAATGATATTATACTTAGATAATCTTACAAGTTCTGATACGAGTAAAGCATTGCAGGCAGCAAACAATTATAACAGTTTCATTGAAGAACTTAAAACTATGGCCACAACTAGGATAAACCCGGCGCCAAGTCCTGTGAATGGGGTTGCTATGGGTGAATTAACAAGGGCTGATTATATTGATCTTGCCAAGAGACTGAGAACCTTCATCAAAACTTATGGGAGACTTCCAAATCTTGTCACCAGCCCGATAGGTAACCTAGGATGCGATTTTTTATTATTGGAGTTTTCAAAGGTTCTGAGTTCGTACAGAGGGAATGGTACATTACCGGCTGGTATTGAGACTTATTCAGACATTTTCAAATTTGAAACACCAGTTATAGCAGGTTATCTAGGCGCTTATAATATACAAGTGACCTCAGATTATGTGAAAGCTACTGGAAAGTGCAGTTGCGGGTCAAAGAGTTATTCCAATTATTATACAAGTGCATTTGTTAATTATTGTCCATGTTGTGGCAGATATGGGACATTGGCTTTCGAACAGGGTGGAGCAGCAGACGGTAATTATGAGGGTATGTGGTATTGCACCTATTGTGATGCTGATTATTGTCTAGCTTGTGGAAAAATACATGTCAGTGGGAAAAACATGTTTTTAACTCCATACACCCTAGAAGGATTAAGGGGCAGCTCTTCAGATGTTATTACAATGAAATATAATTACAAGGTTTTCAGGATTTTCCAAGATTCCTACGCATACAAGGATATATATTCAAAGGTGGATGATTCGTATACGATGGTCAAATATGTCAATGGAACTATCTTCAGGTTTTATTGATTTTTTCTTTTTTTTGTGAATTTTTATATAGGTGGTGTGCTCTCTTATATATTAGATGGGAGAAAATTTTAGAGGAGTTAAAATGTTATTGGAGATAATAATTGTTTTTATTATAGTCTTGTTTTTATTGTATTTTGGATATCTTTATAATAGTCTTGTGCAGCTTCGCAATAGGGTTGAGAATGCTTGGTCGCAGATAGATGTTCAGCTTAAGAGAAGAGCTGACCTAGTACCTAATCTTGTGGAAACCGTCAAAGGCTATGCAAAACATGAGAAAACTGTCCTAGAAAATGTTACAAGGGCTAGAAGCGCCCTGATGAACGCCAGGGATGTTGGGGAGGTTGAAAAGGCGGATAACATGTTAACAGGTGCCTTGAAGAGTCTTTTCGCTGTTGCTGAGAATTATCCTAACCTTAAAGCCAATGAAAACTTTCTGAAATTACAAGAGGAGCTAGAGGAAATAGAGAATAGGATAGCCTATTCACGCCAATTTTACAACGACACAGTACTAATGTACAATAATAAATGTCAGATGATCCCAAGCAACATAATCGCATCCCTATTCAATTTCAAGGAAGCAGAATTCTTCCAGATAGAAAAAAGCAGCCGAAAGCTGCCAAAAGTCGAATTTGAGTGATGAAATTGCAGATGAACAAAAGAAATATTATAATAATAGCAGTTATCATATTCGCAATCTTATCTCTGACAATCATAGGTTTCATAACCAGCCTAGAACGTAGTTATTCAATAAAAGCAATAGACACCGACCTTTTCCTAAAAGAGGATGGGGCAATACATGTCAAAGAAACAATACACTACTCATTCAAGGGTACATGGCATGGGATAACCCGCAGAATGCCCCTAAAAGATGCGCAAAGCATCCAAAACTTGAACGTATCGGCTGAAGGCGCATACCCTGGAAGTGCATACATAGACTCTACGATAGAAAATGGAAATAACGTCCAAAATATTAAGGTTTATCTATATTCTGATCCAACGCTGACAGAACCAATCACTGATAAAAACGTTACAGTCACATTTGAATATGATGCAATCAATGTACCAAAATTTTACAATGACATAACAGAATTACACTACAAGATAATCGGTGAAGGATGGAAAGTCCCCATAGAACAAACCAACACCAGAATACACCTCCCAGGAAAAGAGGGCGTTAAGTACTGGTTCAACCCACCATATTACCTGAAGGATTCTAAATGGCAAAACAACACCCTAGAAGCCACAACAGGAGCCATACCAGCCGGCCAATACTTTGAAGTGGAAATGGCCATGCCAAGAGAATATTTCACGGCAAAACCAAGCAATGGCACAATCATAAACCAGAAAGCTTTACCCATAATAGAACGCAAACAAAAAGAATACCAGGAAGACCTAGCATTCAAAAACACCTTATACTCCTTTATCGGAGCCCTATTAATCATAGCCAGCTTCACACCAATATTAATATACCTAAAGTATGGTAGAGAACCGGAAATAGACTATAGTGCAGAGTATGAGCGCGAAATACCATCCAATGATCCTCCAGCACTCGTGAACGCCATATACACCTCCAAGGTGCTTAAAAATATCGGCGAACCAGACATGAACGGATTCAAAGCCACGATAATGGACCTAATAGACAGAAACTACCTCAAAGTAGAAACAAAAACAGAAGGAAAAGACAAAAAAACATTCCTAAAAATCAACAAGGACCTAAAAGGCCTGGAAAGCTTTGAAATGGATGTAATAAGATCCCTGAGAAGATTCAGAAAAAATAACCTAATAGCCTTAGATGAAATCCCAAAAAAATTATCAGATAGAGAAACCGCCCTAGAATTTCAGGAAATCTATGAAAGCTGGAAAGATCACCTAAAAAAGAGATTCATAAACAATAAAATAGATGAGATATTCATAAACAAAGGCGCTAAATACATGAAAATATTCGGTTTCTTAGGGGTAACCTTAGCCATTATAGTAGCATATTTCACAATATCAGATCCAATACCATTCGCAAGATTACCATTCTATGCATCAATAATCCTAGCAGCAAGTTCAATAACATCAATATTACTACCAGAGGATATACCAGGGCACTGGACAGTCCAGGGAAAAGAATACGTTGAAAAGTGGAAAAACTTCAAAAAATACCTCAAAGATTTCAGCCTAATAAAAGAATATCCCCCTGAATCCGTTAAAATCTGGAACAAGTATCTGGTATATGCAACAGCCCTTGGAATAGCAGACAAGGTTATAAAAGCAATGAAACTCCAACTACCAGAAACAGAACTAGAAAGAAACGACATTTACCTATTCCACTATTATGGAGGATATGGACTGTTAAGCGAGGCTCTGCTCACGGGCATGAGCACCTCAACGGCAACAGATGATGGTTTCGATGGAATAGGAGATATTGGTGGAGGTGACATGGGGGGTGGTGGAGACGCCTTCTAAAAAAAATAAAAAAAGGTTGACCCCCACCACATGAAATTTTTAGAAAAGTTGAGTAAAAATAGTAACTTTGATGTTATTTGGGGTATATCATTTAACATATTTTTTGAAAGTTTGTAGAAGATTATGACTTGGGGGTCTTGAGATTCAAAGTTTACCAGGGGCTCTGTCAAGTTCATAATTTGCAATTGTTATGCATTGTTCGGCCATTAAAGAAAGTTTGGATATGCTGATAATATCCTCGGCAAATTGGATTATTACTTTTTCATCTTCTTTTTTAACTCCAAGATGATCTCCCAAAACAAATAATGGACGCTCCATTTTATGTGCTATTCTCCTTAGATCTTCCCCATCTTCTCTCATATAATATATCTTATATGAGTGGGAAAGTTCCTCTAACAATCCTTTTAGGTCTTTTTTCGCTGTGAAAACCCCTGAATTCGCCTCAACCCACTCTCGTCCCGGTTCAAACTTTAAAGCTTTTCTTATAAGCCCTGCAACACTCCTTTCATCAGGGGACATTCTCCTAATTTCATCACTCCGAAACTTCACGACCCTAGGAGGGCTGGGATCGCCAAGTAAAAGAAGATAAACTTCCAAGGATCTTCTTATGGAATGAGACAAGAAAATGGCCTGGGAAATGCAACGACATAATATGTCCATCCGCCCGGCGCCAGGGATATTCTTCAAACTAAATGGACTAGTAGTGGCCTTATTACCTATAACAAGAAAACCTCTCATAATATCAAATTATATATTATAACTTATAAGTTAAGTTTAGTAAGCAAATAAAAGTTGGATTTTTATGAAAATTCTATTCATAGAACCTCCAAAAGACCCATGGTTTCTAATGGGCGAATACCGGCCACCACCACTAGGTATATTGGAGTTAGCGGCCTATATCGAGGCTAAAAATGAAAATATAAACATAAAAGTTTTGGATTGTCAGGCTGGGAAAATTGACTGGAAAAAACTGGAAAAACATATAGAATCATTCCAACCAGACATTGTCATCCCAAGCACCCTAGCAACTTGTAACGCATATCTAGTGCTTAGAACAGTTGAAACAGCGAAAAAGATCAGCCCAGAAATAAAAACTGTAGTAGGAGGTCAACATTTCACAGCCACCGCCCAGGAAAGTCTAAAATACCCCGAAATAGATTTTATCATCCGCGGAGAAGGCGAAAAAACACTTAACGAACTCATCCAAACCATAAAACAAGACAAACCAGCCACAAACGTTAAAGGTTTATCCTTCAAACACAATGGAAAGATAATACACAATCCCCCAAGGCCACTCATCAAAAACTTGGATGAATTACCATTTCCAGGTTATCATTTTGTGGCAGAACATATGAAAAAATATCATTTTAAAATGATGGCTGGTAACGCAAATTATGCTCTTATAGAAGCTTCACGTGGATGTGATCATCAATGCACTTTTTGTTCGCAATGGAAACACTGGAAGGGGAAATGGAGAACCAAATCACCTAAACGCATAGCTGATGAAATGGAATACCTCTACAGCGAATATGGAAGCAACTTTTTATGGCTTACCGATGACAACCTAGGTTCAGGTGCAAGAATCGAAAGACTATGCGACGAACTAATAAAAAGGGACATGGACGATCTAATGTGGTTTGTACAAGCCAGAAGCGACGACATAATCAAAAACCAGAACATTCTACCTAAAATGAGAAAAGCCGGCAACTATTGGATCATGGCCGGACTGGAAAGACACGATGATAAAACACTTAAAAATTTCCATAAGACTATCAGAACTTCTGATGCTAAAATTTCCATGGATCTTTTGAAAGAAAATGACATATTCGCCCAGGCAACCTTCATCATAGGTGAAAGACGAGACTCCCACGAATCCATAGAAGGTTTGCGAGAATTTGTCAATTATACAGATCCTGACTTGGCAATTTTCATGATATTAACACCATTCCCAGGAACAAAACTCTATGATATTGCCAGGGCAAACGGGTGGATAGAAGACACAAACTGGGCGAACTATGACATGATACATGCGGTTATGCCCACAGAAAACCTTTCAAGAAAAGAAGTCCAAGAAGAATTATACAAATGTTACCAGAACTTCTACGGGAACATGAAAAGACGCATCAAAGGCATATTCTCCCCAAACCCACTGAAAGGGAGAGTATACAGGTACATGGCCAGCAGAGGCCTTCTAAAAGCCCTGGGGGATCTGTTTTGAAAATCTCAGAAAATCTAACTTTCCAGTATTTCATAGGCATGTCCCTAATCGGCTTGTTCTACCTACCAGTAATGGTTTTATTTGGAACGGCCAGCGCAAATCTTCCATGGCAGAAGTATCTAATTTTTTCGATTTTTGGGTTAATTTGTCTCTTGGGAATAATAGCTGGGGTCTTCCCATCAAAATGTTTGAAAACAACAAAAAGGAAGACACAAAATATCATGGACATCGAGTTTAAAGGGCATCATCCAGATTGTGGAAACTTTTCTGGGCATGTTTTACACCTAGCAAATAAAACATGTTGTGTAGGATGCACTGGCTTGACTATAGGGGCTATACTCTCAATTTCAGGGACATTATTATATCTTACTAACAAATTACCATATAATGGTACAATGGTCTTCTGGCTGGGCTTTGTAGGGGTATTATTCGGCCTGATGAAAAATAGACTATTTAAAAAACGTTTAAAGTTTCTAGATTTGTTTTTGAATGTTATTTTTGTCCTTGGAGCGTTCATGCTCCTTCTAGGCATTGAAAAGATAAATGGTAGTCTACTTATCGAAGTTTATCTTCTGATATTGATACTCATCTGGATCATAACCAGAACGTTATCATCCCAAAAAGAACATAAAAGAATATGTGAACTTTGCAATTTGAAAAAATGCAAACCTTCAAGCTACCCCACAAAAAAAAGGGTGGAGTGATAAAAATGGTTTACTGTCCAAAATGTGGTAAGAAAAATGAAGAAGACGCAGAATTCTGCTCAAAATGTGGAACACCCCTCAAAACAATAAAAACCAAGGACACATGCTCAGGTCCAAGCGAAGGTTATAAGGATGAATGCTTCGGATTACCCCATGGAGGATTAATAATAGGCGTGATATTCGGAACACTTTTAATCATCATAGGAATCTCAGCCATCCTAAAAATAGACATCGGATACATAATAGGCCCAAGCATGATAATAATCATCGGGATACTCATCATAATCGGCGCACTATACAAAGCCACCCAAAAATAACATCCCCCCAGGCCAAGTATAAAAAAAAGGTATCCTAAACCCTTGAAATTAGTTTAGGATAGGCCCCCATGATTATTGTCAGCCTTCTCTTGTAGATTCTTGTAGATAGATGCTTACGAAGTCTCCTTCCCTAATATCATAGATTTCAAGCTGATCCTCCGGGATCTTAAGAGAACCTTCGGGTGTGAGACGCTCCCAGATAGTCCTTGACACGCTACTCGTTGTCAAATTCCCATCTCGAATCTTAACATGCCTCACAAGCTTATAATTCACATACTTACCTTCTTCCATCCTAAAAGTCTCCCTAATACTCCTAGGGACCTTAACAGTACCATCCTCTCTAACCCTTCCAGTTATATACAATCCTATCTCCAATATAATCCCCCCCACAAAATATATCCTAAAATGGTATATTATCCATTTTATATTAAAACTTTTAATCTTAAAGTGGGGATAGCCCTTCCAAACCCTTTTATCAAAAAAAAAGGAATAAAGTTGTCTGCGAGGTTTAAATATGAAGGTTAGGGCCCATGTGTTTATCACTGGTAGGGTTCAAGGCGTCTTCTTCAGGTATGCGACCCAGGATGTTGCCGAGAGACACAATGTGAATGGTTGGGTGCGTAACCTGCCAGATGGCAGAGTCGAAGCCGTTTTCGAAGGCGAGAAAGAAAACGTGGAAAAAGTAATAGAGTTTTGCAAGATAGGACCACGTGGAGCTAAAGTCACCAACATTGAAATAAACTGGGAAAAATATAAAGGAGAATTCAAAAACTTCAAAATACACTACACATAAAAAAAAAGAAGAATAGAAGGGAAATATTCATCTTAGAAGGGTAGGCTGGCGTATACCCCTAAGATAGTGGCAGTCGCCGTATTCCAACTGTTTACAACCCCAAGACTGTTCCTAGTACTTGTTGCATCTGCATTATACCATTTACCATTCACATAGATTTGCGCCCAAACATGACCATAGGTTCCGCTGGAGAATGTGCAAATCCCATGTACATAACGTGCCGGCAATCCCGCAGCCCTTGCAAGCGCCACCACAAGATGCGCATGATCACAACAGTTACCAGTCTTGTATTTTAAGGTTCCAACAGCACCATACCTCGTATTATAATAGAAACTATAGTCTATATTGTCCCTAACCCAATTAAAAACAGCTCTCGCCTTATCCCATTCACCGGTAAGGCCAGCGGTCAACTGGGCTGCAAGTGATTGTATACTGGGATCATTCACTTGACAGTTTGCTGTTGCAACGAGGTATTGGCCGAGTTCGTTGTTTGAGCTTTGACCAGAAAATTCTTTCACTGTAACATAACTGGGTAATCTATTATTGTCATTGTAAAATGTGAGTATTCTGCTCATGGCATAGACTATGTTAGGATATGATATACTGCCAATACTAGTCGTGACATAATTCGGAGCTCTAGCATAGGCTGTGATGAAGTTTAGGATCTTATTTGTTAATTGTATGTATTCTGATTTTGTGATTTGTCCTGTGCCAGATCCTGACGGGTTTGGGGCTTCGGTGACTGTTCTAGGAATTAATGGGCTTGTCTGACCAGAATTTATCTGGATTATCACCTTCAGCATCAATTCGAGGAATTGGGCCACGCCTAGATTCTGATCAGACACTGTAACGTAACTGGGCAGTCTCTTGTTGCTTTCTATGAAATCTTTTAACCTTTTTGCAGCTGATAAGACTTCATACATGCTTATATTTGGATCGTCAGCAGCTCCACTAGAATTTTCACCGCCTTCACCTATTTGGCTCGTCTCTGAATTGTTATTAGAGTTGGTAGGATCGTCACTTAATGGCAGGGTTTTAATTTTGTTGAGGTTTTCTAGGTTCACATAATTTGGCAATCTTTGGTTGGCTGCTTTAAAGCTTATGGCCCTTGCAAATAGCCATGTGAGTGATTCGAATTTAATCTGCTGGTTATTGAATGTTGCGAAATTCGGAGCTCTTGAATTTAATTCAATGAAACTATAAACCTTTTCTGCTAATTCAATGTAGTCTTCTAGAACTATTGACCCTTTAAGGTTTGTTCCTGTAGAATTTGTTGGCAATCCTACGATTCTAGGTTCAAGGGTCTTATCTGTAAGGTATGCTGTTAAAAGTTGGAGAAATGTCGCCGGGTTTAACTGTTCTCCCCCAACTGTAATATAAGCTGGTAATCTTTCATTGGTTTTAATGAAATCGTCTAAACGGACTGCCGCATCCTCGATATCCGCACCATTCAAGGTGGAAGGGCCGGCCGCTGCATTTGACTTGTTTAAACCCTCATCTCCAGCATAGTTCGTCTTTGGCACTGGTTCTTCTAGAATACAAGATGAATTTACGTCTGTTGCACGGTCTGGGGTTTCGGGGCTGTTAATGTTTTGTGTGAGGTTTGTGGTGGTCTTGTTTTCCTGTGCATAGGCAGATCCAAGGTTTAGTAAGAGTATGCATGCAAATAGCATGCATACAATTTTCATTTTAATCGAAATTTTACCCGCCTCCATGTCACAAAGATTCGCTGTGACAACCAAAATTAGAATCGGGCCTAGTATATAAATATTACGGTTTAATTCCGGGATAAAAACCCTACTAGATCTTTTCAAATGAAAATAAGCAACTGGAAAACCTTTCATTTCGACAGTTTGAGAACTTCTAATAATCATATTCATATCAGAAAAGAACATCCTCTTGGATGATATATCAGCCATAAAAAATTTGTCAGTTCCCCATAAGACATTCCAACAAATATGAAAAGTTTATATGCGTGGAAAACCATCCATAAAAAATCCAAAAAAATAGGAAACGAGAATAAAACAAAAAAAAGGACAATCAAATGGGATTTTCACCAAATCTTATATCTGCAAAGCTTCCACCAAAAAAAAGATTCGCATAAACAGGTCACATTCTCATTCAAGGACCTCCACAAAAATAAAAAAATCGCATACCCCTTGCTTGTCAGATCTACATTTCTAAATTTAATTTTGAAGAAATCCTATCCTTTCGCCTAGCCATTCTCTCATTTTTATCTAACTTGAAAAATACACCATGTATAATCTCCTTTTGGTATATGAGGGCTGATCCAATATAATTTTCTGACCGGAATCTATAATCGAACCCATAACCTGGCGATTCTTTCCTAGTCTCCTTTGAACTTGTAATTTCATCTATAAAAGTTTTTATATCATCTTTTGTCAATGGATCTGTTTCGCCTCTAGAAAGAGCTTCGATCGCATAACTTTTAATTATTTTATCATGTAATTTTTTATAAGTTGAGTGCCTTGAAACAAATTCAAGACCTACAATAACACCATCTATAGCTATCAGTATACCGTTCTGCCCCTCCAAAACCCTAAAGGGTTTTATAAATTCCTCGAGTCTATTTTCATGTTTCTGGAATGCAGCATCCATCGCACCAGTCTCGGAATAAGACCCAGAAATTGAATGCAGCCGATCAACAGCATCCCAGACCGCTCTCTGATCAGACAAATATTCTGAACTACCTTCAAGAGATTCTGTAACACTAACACTTTTCTCAAACCTTACACATTTAGCAGCTACCCTCCCAGAATCCCTAAAATCCTTGGATGTATAATGCCAACGCCCAGCCTCCACACAACTTACAGGAATAATTGTTTTGCTCTTCTCACGAAGAAGTATACTCGTATTAACTATCCTATTTTGTTTCGCCCCTTCAAGCTCCTCACCATCCACGATTAACACAGGCAATGTAGCCTTGTTAACAACAAGAACTTCAGGAACTGAACCAGATTCGTCAATTTCTTCAACTTTTAAGAATCCGGATCTCATAGCCTCCCCTAAAGTAAGATATTCAAAACTACCATCAAATTGTGCCTTTACAGGGATGACCTCCATAGACCCAGAAACTTGACCATCCAAAAAATTAAGACCCTCAAGGTATTCCAATACAATCTCATCCAATAAAACCACCACCTAAAAAAATATACTACCACACACATTCTATACCAATCATATAATATAAACATTACTATATCACATTTTAAGTATATATATAAATAAAAGTATAAGATTTTATTATTTTAGTGTTTTAAATTATAGAATATTATTATACTTCTAAAAATCCGGGTTTAATAATAGAAAAATCTAGAACTACTCGAAAAAACCTTCTAACACATATTTTTACGTTTTCAAGGTCTTTTAGCCCTTGCAAGATCTTCAAGGGTCCTCTCTAATATATATCTTGCATTATCCTGCTTATGCCTTATATTCACAAGACCCTTAGGATACTCCAATATCGACAACTCATCATACAACCTTCTAATCGACCTACAAATCTCCTCAGCCTTCTTTAAATCACCCTTAACCAAAACCTCCAAAAAATACCTCCTAAGCTCCCCCACCAAATCGCCAAGACCAAGCAAATAATGAGACTCAGGCACCCCAATATCACAGGGCAACGGAAACTCCCTACCATCCACATAATAATAAAACAACAAAGCCTCAACATACTCCTGATGAGCACTCCCCACATACCCACTATAATACAAATCAGGATGCCCCTTAAGCATCATACCCAATTCATCAACCAATTCACCGGCCCTATCAAGCTTTTCAGCAGCCATATCAGAATCCCCACGATGCAAAGCCCTAACACAATCACCACACAACCTTATTATCTCCTTCGTTATCTTAAGGGCCTTCTCTCTCAACTCATCCTTCTCATCAAGCACCCTTTTTATCTCTGAGATTATCTTCTCCATAAATACACCACCATCTAATTGTTTTAACAACATACTCCCCAAGTGTTCTTAACATTTATTCAGTTAAGTAAATATTTTTCAAAAATTCCTAAAGGTACTTGCAAAATTACCCATCCGTTTTGACTAAAATAAAGCAACAAGGAACTATTGGTCAAATTCATCCCCAATGCACAATTCAACTTGATGGGCTTAAAGGACACTCACCCATAAGCTAAATAGGAGGATTATCTAAAAAATTTTAATATTTATTGAATAAAAATCATAAACAAAAAGCCTTTCCTAATGATCATACCAAGCTTAATGAGATGGGGGTGGAGTGAATCCACTGCAAAATTTGTGACAGGACCGCCACTAGCATCCTAGACAACATTTGCGGAAATTGCCTGAAAAAGGCGCCTGAAAAGATTGTCAAAAACCTGATAAAAACCTCACACCAAAAAAGCCGCATCATCCCACCATTTTCACCCCCAAGTGATCCCCAAGGCATCACCTGTAACGATTGCGGGAACCTTTGCAAAATAAAAGAAGGAGAATACGGTTTCTGCCGCTTGCGCAAAACAGAAAAGGCTAAGATACATTCCAAGTTAGATACAAACTATGAAGCAGTGGGCATTTTCTATTTCGACCCATTACCCACCAATTGCGTGGCAGACTGGGTATGCCCCGCTAGTACAGGGGCTGGTTACCCAAAATACGCCTATTCACCAAAAACAGAATACGGATACAGAAACCTCGCCGTATTCTTCGGAACCTGCTCATTCGATTGCCTATACTGTCAAAACAGCTCATACAGGGAAATGGCCCTTACAGGGAAACCCTTGTTCAATGTTAAGGACATAACCCAAATCCTAGATGATAAAAGTGCCTGTATATGTTTCTTTGGGGGTGATCCATCACCACAGATGTCATTTGCCCTATCAGCAGCCCGGAGCGCAATCAAAGAAAAAAAGAATAGGATCCTGAGGATCTGTTGGGAGACCAATGGTAACATTCACCCCCGATACATAAATGAAATGGCTAAGATAAGCTTATCCTCTGGGGGCATAATAAAATTCGACCTAAAAGCATGGGACGAAAAACTCCACAGGATATTAACCAGTGTAAGTAACCGGCAAACCCTCAAAAATTTCAAATACATCTATGAACATTACTTTGATAAGAGGAGTGAACCACCCTTACTTGTTGCAAGCACACTCATGGTACCAGGGTACGTGGAAAAAGACGAAGTGGAAAAGATAGCCAACTTCCTATCGAAACTCAGCCCAGACATACCCTATGTTTTACTCGCCTTTTCACCACAACACATGATGACAGATCTTCCATTATTAACATGGGAAGAAGCAGAAAAATGTTTGAAGGCGGCTGAAGGGGCAGGATTAAAAAAAGTGTACTTAGGGAACCCCCACCTATTAAGATGAACCATACCCCCCTGCTATCCCAGGAGGCTCCCCAGCATTTAATTGATGTTTCACGTCACTGGCTCATTTGCCAGTCCACAGTTCCACCAGCCCACAGAATCCATTACCCTTGCCATATATTTTTCTACAATTCGAATTTAAACCCTCCTCTATATGGGAACATCCTCACAAAAAGAGTATTTAAAAGCTGGAAATACTAAATTTTTGGCTCTTATTCTCCTTCGGAAAGATTTCAATCCCATTTTGGTCTGATTTTAACAATCTGTCGAGATGAATGTACCTTGTTTCTGTAATTTCCATATTATTTAGTTTATTTTAAAGCACGGATCTGGAACGGACGTTTCCCATTTTTATTTGTTTCCATACTATTTAGTCTATTTCAAAGCAATCACTTTATAAATCAGATTCTCCTTTTCTGAAACAGATTTCCATACTATTTAGTCTATTTCAAAGCTCAAACCATAGAGGGGGGTTTTATTTTGGAAGAGAATTTCCATACTATTTAGTCTATTTCAAAGCTCGTCAATGGTGGTGTAATACTTTTGGGGTGGGTTGGATTTCCATACTATTTAGTCTATTTCAAAGCTTGGATTGTGACAGTATCCCCATCCGCGGGGACGCCGCTATTTCCATACTATTTAGTCTATTTCAAAGCGAGAGGGGATGCAAAAAAAGAAAAGGATTTGGGTGTATTTCCATACTATTTAGTCTATTTCAAAGCTATTTTTCGTTTTTTTGATGATTCTCAGGGAGGGGATATTTCCATACTATTTAGTCTATTTCAAAGCATAGTATAGAAAAAAAATTCAGCGAATACAGCGACTTATTTCCATACTATTTAGTCTATTTCAAAGCTTTGAGTTCATCTCATTCAAGTATGCTTTTAATTCCTATTTCCATACTATTTAGTCTATTTCAAAGCCTAGGCCCCAAAAAAAAACACCCCCCAAAAAAAACATATTTCCATACTATTTAGTCTATTTCAAAGCGAGAGAGGCCTGGCCCCAAAAAAACACCCATGAAAAAATTTCCATACTATTTAGTCTATTTCAAAGCTCAGTCTTGAGACTGAGGTCGAGTTCAGAGTAGACGAAATTTCCATACTATTTAGTCTATTTCAAAGCCCCTTCCCTTCTCTCCTGAATGATGATTTCGAGAAAACATTTCCATACTATTTAGTCTATTTCAAAGCCCACAAAACCCCCCAACAACACCACCAAAAAAACCCACATTTCCATACTATTTAGTCTATTTCAAAGCAGAAGAAATATCAGAACTCGAAAAAACAATCGGAAAAACATTTCCATACTATTTAGTCTATTTCAAAGCCCTGAATCATCCAAAAAACGAAAAATATATATATGATATTTCCATACTATTTAGTCTATTTCAAAGCAGTCCTCGGAAACTACGAGAGCGAGGATGATGAGCTATTTCCATACTATTTAGTCTATTTCAAAGCTTTCGTTCATGTTCTTTTTTGACTTTTTGCCTATATAATTTCCATACTATTTAGTCTATTTCAAAGCTAGCAAAATATAAAAGAAAACCAAAAATAGTAGCCAATTTCCATACTATTTAGTCTATTTCAAAGCTCTTTACATACTCTATTTTTAGTTCAGTTTTTTCTTTTATTTCCATACTATTTAGTCTATTTCAAAGCCTCTCTTTGTCGCATATGTGAATGAATCGGTTGAGGAATATTTCCATACTATTTAGTCTATTTCAAAGCAGTATTTTTCGGCCTGTTTAATCCTCTCACTAAGACATTTCCATACTATTTAGTCTATTTCAAAGCCATATTGCTCAGCTGTCATTTCCCCAGCATAAATACAAATTTCCATACTATTTAGTCTATTTCAAAGCAACTTAAAGTCTATTGTAAGGCAATGGAGGGGTCTTATTTCCATACTATTTAGTCTATTTCAAAGCGCAGCTATGGCGAATATAAGCCAGCCAAGCATATTATATTTCCATACTATTTAGTCTATTTCAAAGCTCATCATCGAATCGCAAACTATATATATTCGGAGTACATTTCCATACTATTTAGTCTATTTCAAAGCCAGCTGAGGCCAGACAATATCTGAAGGGTTATTTCAACTATTTCCATACTATTTAGTCTATTTCAAAGCTTAAAAATGTTGCAAGGGAAATAAAAGAGAAAGATATATTTCCATACTATTTAGTCTATTTCAAAGCCTTCACGGTCTTGTTCAACCTTAATCTCTTGGAATAGGCATTTCCATACTATTTAGTCTATTTCAAAGCGCGGATATGTCCCACAAACCCCTGGAAACTTCTATAATTTCCATACTATTTAGTCTATTTCAAAGCAGTGCACAGGATTGTTCTATTGTGAAACCTTGTTCTAATTTCCATACTATTTAGTCTATTTCAAAGCAGAGACCTTCGAATTGGAAACGGATGAAGAATTAGAATTTCCATACTATTTAGTCTATTTCAAAGCAGTGCACAGGATTGTTCTATTGTGAAACCTTGTTCTAATTTCCATACTATTTAGTCTATTTCAAAGCGCCCATACTTGAATAACATGATACAAATGCAGCCAAATTTCCATACTATTTAGTCTATTTCAAAGCGTGCTTTGATCCGCTCTTCAACTGTAGCCTGATTTTATTTCCATACTATTTAGTCTATTTCAAAGCCTTATATGTGCAGGCTAATCTGAAAGGCCTCCAAAATTTCCATACTATTTAGTCTATTTCAAAGCTCTTTGACCGCTCTGTCTACGATTTCAGGAGTTATCAATTTCCATACTATTTAGTCTATTTCAAAGCAAGGAGAATGTGTACTTTGAGAGTGTCACAAAATAATTTCCATACTATTTAGTCTATTTCAAAGCCAGTTGAAGAGACCCGTGAGATTGGGAAACCAAGGCAGATTTCCATACTATTTAGTCTATTTCAAAGCACAATCTTATCAATCCACAGCCACAGGTAAAACCAGATTTCCATACTATTTAGTCTATTTCAAAGCACAAGATGATCGATGCTGTTCCTGAGGAGTACTTCATATTTCCATACTATTTAGTCTATTTCAAAGCTATACCGCTTATTTCCCTCACAGTCTCAAATATTTCATATTTCCATACTATTTAGTCTATTTCAAAGCGTTAGGCCAACGCACCGTAGAAATCACCTGCAGATCAATTTCCATACTATTTAGTCTATTTCAAAGCTATCGTTCTTCACGGCTTATAGCATCCCCAATAACCTTATTTCCATACTATTTAGTCTATTTCAAAGCTTGAATTGGCGTGTGGCCTCGCCTTCAAATGTTAATAATTTCCATACTATTTAGTCTATTTCAAAGCACGCCATCTCTTTTTATCCCCATGCTTTTTATCGATATTTCCATACTATTTAGTCTATTTCAAAGCAAGAAGAGATATCATGAAATACAGGCACAGAAGATAATTTCCATACTATTTAGTCTATTTCAAAGCGAAGTACAAGGATATTATCCCCAATATTATCAGGCCTGATTTCCATACTATTTAGTCTATTTCAAAGCCCAAATGCTTATGTAACCCATGAACACGAATACATATATTTCCATACTATTTAGTCTATTTCAAAGCAGAGACCTTCGAATTGGAAACGGATGAAGAATTAGAATTTCCATACTATTTAGTCTATTTCAAAGCCAGCATTCTTCCTACGAATATTGCAACGGCTTTCGGATTTCCATACTATTTAGTCTATTTCAAAGCACTCTGCTAAGAGCAAAGTAGAGCAGATACCGCCAAATTTCCATACTATTTAGTCTATTTCAAAGCTGGTTTATGAACGACGATGGTGCTGGGCTTATCATGTATTTCCATACTATTTAGTCTATTTCAAAGCCTGAGTCGGTACTGTATACTTCATCTTCGTATATTGA